>Ga0082212_10000111_pt1 | contig 121295 bp, 99 predicted proteins | sample TergutNt197P3_FD_71548 | JGI IMG/M metagenome (GOLD analysis project Ga0082212, IMG submission 71548) | Neocapritermes taracua P3 segment gut microbial communities from Petit-Saut dam, French Guiana - Nt197 P3 | ecosystem: Host-associated > Arthropoda: Insects > Digestive system > Gut ...
AAAATATCAGCAATCCTATCTAGGATAATTAAGCTAAAAAACGACCGTGTCTACTATTATCCTTATAAAACGTAATTTTCAGGCTCTTGTGTCAACGAAAAATTTTCAAATCCAGCTCGTTTGTCCACATTCTAAAAAATATAATAAAAAATATGTCTATTTTGCTTGACTGCTACATCTGTGTCAGAGGAAGAAGCATAGCGCCTCTATTTTGTTATGCGATTATCCTCTATTATGTTGACGATATATCCTCTATAATGTTATACTCAGGGAAATACATCCGAGGAGTCCTGTCAATGACATTACGGAACAGCAAATATAGAGATCGGCTGCTTGACAGTCAGCTTGAAAGACACCTTCGCGCGTTTGGCGCGGTAGAAATCGTCGGAAGTATGTGGTCCGGCAAAACATGGATGGCAGAGGCTCATGCTGTGAGCAAAATCAACCTTTCTAACACGAGTACCAGGGCCCTCGTCGAGGCGGATCATAACCTTGCCTTCGAAGGAGGCAGGCCTCATGTGATCGACGAGTGGCAAGAAGTACCGGCGCTGTGGGATGAAACGCGATTAGCCGTCGACGCGGCGGCAGGCGAACGAGGTTTATTTATATTAACCGGATCATCGACCCCAAAGAAAGAAGAAGTCATTCATAGCGGAACAGGCCGGATATCCCGTATCCATCTGAGACCGATGAGCCTCTCTGAGACAGGAGACTCAGATAATTCCATATCTCTCAGCGGACTATTTGAAGGTAATTTTAAAAACGCTAAAGTACAAACAGATCTTCGTTATCTTGCTGAATTGATATGTAAGGGCGGGTGGCCGGGGGCATTGTCCCTGGAAGCCGATGAATCGAAGTTGATACCGAATCAATATTTGGATACACTGCTGTCGTCTATTGGCGGTAAAGGCGTAAACGATGAATACAAATTGCGGCGTTTCCTTATTTCTTTGGCGAGAAACGTCGGTCAGGCAGTAACCTATAAAACGATTGCAGGCGATATGGCGGAAGAGGAATATAACAACACAAACGAGCATGCATCGAGGCAGCGAATTGAAACGCTGTCCAATCTGTTTAAGGAACGCTTCATCATTGAGGAATCAGACGGATGGGACGCACCTATTCGTTCTAAATCACGGGTGAGGGTCAAACCTAAGCGTAGTTTTGTGGATCCTTCGCTGACTGCGGCATTACTTGGCGTTGATAAAGAACGATTGCTGCAGGACGTTCAGTTATTCGGCAGGTTATTTGAGGAGTTGTGCCTGAGGGATCTAAGGATATATGCTTCTTGTATGGATTCCGCATTACCCGCTCCGGTTAAGTACTATAGGGACTCGGATAATCTTGAAGTCGACGCTATCATTGAGCTCAGAGACGGCCGGTGGGCCGGAATTGAAATTAAGCTAAGTGAGAATAAGGTCGCGGAAGGCGCGGCTAACCTGTTACGCCTTAAAAACAAAATGGCTCTCAATCCTATGGCGCATAATCCTGAGCCGGCTTTCTTGGCGGTTTTGGTCGGAAAGACCGAGTTTTGCAGAAAGACGCCTGACGGAGTATTGGTTATACCCAGCACATCGTTGACAGCGTGATTAGTGCATCCCGGCTCAATCCCAGCCGGCAGCGTTGACAATGCCCGCGCCGAGTTGTACGATTGTGCGGGAATAATACGATGAATAAGAATAAAACGAGGTGTAAATGGAAAGACATAACGGTCTGAGGCCAAAAAACGACCTTACGGAAGGCCCGATCCTGACAAAACTCCTGCGGTTCGCGATCCCGCTCATGGCAGCCAACCTGGTCATGCAGCTCTACAATATAGTCGACACCATCGTCATCGGGTATGCCGTGGGAGACCACGGCATAGCGGCGGTGGGCATCAGCTTCCCCATCATGATGCTGTTCAACGCCGTATTCATGGGCGTCGCTATGGGCGGAAATATTGTGATCTCCCAGATGTTTGGCGCGAAAAACTACGAAAGCCTGAACCGGGCGGCAAACACGACGGCCTTTCTCGCCTTCGCCCTGGGCTTCGGCATCACGGCGATCGGGCTGCTCTGCTCCCGCCCGCTGCTGGAGCTGCTGAATACCCCGGCGGAGATCATCGACGACGCGGCGGTCTACCTGATGATCATCTTCGGCGGCACCCTTGGAAACCTTTTCTTCAACCTGAGCTCCGGTATCCTGCGGGGCCTTGGGGATAGCCGCTGGCCCCTCTACGCGATGATATTCGCCACATTGCTGAACGTCGTCCTGGACACTTTGTTTGCTATCGTCTGGGGATGGGGCGTCGCGGGCGTCGCCTGGGCTACACTGGGCGCCCAACTGATATCCGGGGCTATCCTGCTCTACCGGTTCAACACCGGCAACTACGGCGCGAAGATAAGCCTGCGGCAAATACTAAAGCCCGACGGCGAGATCGCCAGGCACATCGTGCGGCTGGGCACGCCCAGCAGCCTCCAGGGCCTGGCTATGTCCCTGGGCGGCTTGATCATCATGAGCTTCGCGAATAATTTCGGCGCCGAATTTGTCACCGCGAACTCGGTAGTCCAGCGGGTAGACGGCTTCGCCATCATGCCCCTCATGGGCCTCGGTATGGCGGCGACCACTTTCTCCGGGCAAAACATCGGGGCGAACAAACCTGAGCGCGCGAATAAAGGCGTCTATGTCGCCATCGGCACGATCATCTCTATATCGGCCTTCATGGGCGTCCTCATGTGGTTCGCCGGTTCGTCCATCATCAAGCTCTTTAACGTATCCGACCATGTGCTTCAAATCGGCGTGAGGGGCATCCGCTGGATATGCTTCTTCTACGCCTTCATGGGCATCGACCAATGCATAGCCGGCGCTATGCGCGGGGCGGGCGCCACGGTGAGGCCCCTCATCAACAGCTTCGCCGCCCAGGGCAGCCGCATCCTCTTCATCTACCTCCTTGCCGTCGCCCCGTTAAATAAAGCTATCCGGGCTGCGGTAGACGCGGGGCAGTACGCCACTTTTGAGCTGGCTAAAGCCGCCGGCGTCGGGCTCGACGGCTACATGGGCGTGTTCTACTCCATGTCCATCGGCATGGTACTTGGCGCGATATTGAACTTCCTTTACTTCAGATTCGGCAAATGGCAAAACAAAGGCATCGCGCAGAAGCGCGGGATGGGCGGCGGGGATCAAGTAAACGGTGGTTCGCCGCGATAATAATCAAATTTAATCCCCTTTTCATTGTTTGTTAATCTATTATGTGTATAATAGGGTTAGCAATTCTTATCGATGGGGGAAATCACCATGAATAAACCGGCTCAGGGGATCGGCTTGAATATTCCCGCAGGCATACCGCAGTTCGTACTTGGCATCATCGGCATGTCGCTCTTCGGCTCCGCCGCCCTCGTGTTTTTGATGCTTGCGATGTCGCCGCTGCCATTCGAGGATGTGTTTATGACATTATTCTCCGGCTTCTTCCTGGGGTTTTCCGGGAGCACCGCGATGATGACGTATGGCAGAACGAAAAGGAAGTTGGCCAACCGTATGCGGAGCTACTATGAGCAGCTGGATATCCGCAGGGTCATGCCCATCGACGACTTGGCCGCCATGACGGACCTCTCCCCAAGGATGATCCGGAAGGATATCCGCGACGCCCGGAAAAAGAAGATGGCGCCGGACCTCTGGACGGACGCGGGCATGGCAAATGTCATCCTCGGCCGAAGAGTCTTTGAAGTATTTCTGGAAGAGGAGAGGAACCGTAAGAGAAACGCGTCGCAGAGTAAAGAAAGCGCTCAGCCGCGCAGCGAACCCGTGAAAGCGCCGGCCAAAACGCCCATCGAGGAGTTTAAAAGCGAGGGCGCGGCCGCGATCCTGCAGATACACATCGCCAACGACGCCGTCCCGGACAAGGAGGTCAGCGACAAGCTGGACCGCCTGGAAGAGGTCACGGCCTCGATATTTGACTATGTAGAGAAGCATCCGGAGCGCCTGCCGGACGTCCGGAAGTTTATGCAGTACTATCTGCCCGCCACACTGCAGCTCCTGGAGAAATATCTGGATTATCACGACATGTCGCTGCAACCCGCCACCGTGCAGAAGACCAGGAAGGAGATCGAGACCGCGCTGGATATGGTCTGCGCGTCATTCAACAACCTTCTGGACAGTTTGTATCATTTCGAGACCCTGGATGTACGGACGGACATCGGCGTGCTGGAAAACCTGCTGAAGCAGGAAGGCCTCACCGGGGAGCAGTTTCAGGTCAGCGCCAGGGGATAATGCATCATTCGTACAGGTCGCAAAGAAGTATCCGGGCTCCCGTGGACAGCGCTTGATTCGCTTCCCCGGGCGGCCCGGATTCTCTGTTGATTCAGCTGCTTAATTACCTCGGCTGCTTAATTGCCTCAGCTGCTCTACTTACTTCAGCGCCTGGGCTACTGCCACCGCCACGGCTACGGTCGCCCCTACCATAGGGTTATTACCCATGCCCAGAAATCCCATCATCTCCACATGGGCAGGCACCGAGCTGGACCCGGCGAACTGGGCGTCGGAATGCATGCGGCCCATGGTATCGGTCATACCGTAGGAAGCTGGGCCCGCCGCCATATTGTCAGGGTGCAGCGTACGGCCGGTGCCGCCGCCGGAGGCTACGGAGAAGTACTTCTTGCCCTGCTCCATGCACTCTTTCTTATACGTGCCCGCCACCGGGTGCTGAAAGCGTGTGGGGTTGGTGGAGTTGCCGGTGATGGACACATCCACGCCCTCCTTATGGCAGATGGCCACGCCTTCGCGCACGTCGTCGGCGCCGTAGCAGCGCACCGCCGCCCGCTCGCTTTGGGAGTAGGCGACCTCCCGGACTACATTCAGCTCGCCGGTATAGTAGTCAAACTGGGTTTGCACATAGGTAAAGCCGTTGATGCGGGATATGATCTGGGCGGCGTCCTTCCCCAGCCCGTTGAGGATGACGCGAAGGGGCTGGGTCCGCGCTTTATTCGCGTTTTTCACAATGCCGATGGCGCCCTCCGCCGCGGCGAAGCTCTCATGCCCGGCCAGGAAGGCGAAGCACTTGGTCTCGTCCCGGAGCAGCATGGCGCCGAGATTGCCGTGCCCCAGGCCCACCTTGCGGTCTTCCGCCACGCTGCCCGGTATGCAGAAGCTCTGGAGCCCGAGCCCTATGGCCTCGGCGGCTTCGGCGGCGTTTGCCACGCCCTTCTTGACGGCGATGGCGGCGCCTACGGTGTAAGCCCAGCCGGCATTCTCAAAGGCGATGGTCTGTACGGACTTCACGATATCATAGGGGTCGAGGCCCGCTTTCGCGCAGATCTCCTTCGCTTCCTCCAGGGAAGCTATCCCGTGCTCCGCTAGCACGCCGTTGATCTTATCGATGCGGCGTTCATAACTCTCAAATAGCGCCATGCCCCTCACTCCTTTCTCGGATCGATGTACTTCGCGGCTTCGCTGAAGCGCCCGTAAGTACTTTTCGCTTTTTCCAGGGCGGCGTTGGCGTCCTCGCCCTTCTTCACATCGTCCATCATCTTGCCCAGGCTGATGTATTCGTAGCCGATGATCTCGCCGTTTTCATCCAGGGCGATGCGGTTGACATACCCTTCCGTCAGCTCCAGGTAGCGGGGGCCCTTCGCCCTCGTGCCAAACATCGTGCCCACCTGGCTCCGCATGCCTTTGCCCAGATCCTCGAGGCTGGCGCCTATGGGCAGCCCGTCGTCGGAGAAGGCGGTCTGGCTGCGCCCGTATACGATCTGCAGGAACAACTCCCGCATGGCGACGTTGATGGCGTCGCATACCAGGTCTGTGTTAAGCGCCTCCAAGATGGTCTTGCCCGGCAGCACTTCGGCGGCCATGGCGGCCGAGTGGGTCATGCCGCTGCAGCCCAGGGTCTCCACCAGGGCTTCCTCGATGACGCCGTTTTTCACATTAAGGGTCATTTTGCAGGCGCCCTGCTCGGGAGCGCACCACCCCACGCCGTGGGTCAGGCCGCTGATATCGCCGATCTCCTTAGCTTGCACCCATTTCCCTTCCTGAGGGATGGGCGCCGGGCCGTGGTTCGCGCCCTTCGCCACAGAGCACATATGCTCGACTTCCATTGAGTAAATCATGCAGTCACTCCTCCCATGTATAATAAGTATCCAGGCAACGTGTAATCTTTGCCCATATGATATCACATACTCCCCCGTATGTTAATGCTAAAATAATCCGCGCCTTTCGCTGTTGTGTCGCGGGGATAATTGAGATACAATATCGATGTAGCTATCGCGCGCTTCAGAGGGAGAAGCGCCATTGAAAAGTAGAGGAGGTCAAGTAAATGAAGGTAGGAGCAGTAACAAAAATCGGCTATCTCAACGATCCGGACGTATCCAAACGCGGCCAAATCGGGCTCATCGACATGGACGAGCCGATAGTCGGGGACCACGACGTATTGATCAAAGTCGGCTATAGCGCCATCTGCGGATCCGACCCCCATACGGCGGACGGTTCCTTTGGGCCCAATGTACCCATACCTCTCGGGCATGAAGTCTCCGGCGTCATCGCGGCGCTGGGCCCGAAGGCGACCATCAAGGGGCTGAAAGTGGGCGACAGGATCGCGGGCAACTTCAGGGCCCCCTGCGGCACGTGTTACTACTGCCAGATGGGGCAGCCCCACTTCTGCATCAACCGCCCCGGCAGGCGGACCCCCGGCATGGCGCCGCTCATGGTCTGGGACGAATCCCAGGTATTCAAGCTCCCCGACAATGTCTCCCTGAAGCAGGGCTGCATACTCGAACCTCTGTCCATCGCCGTGCGCGCCGGCGATAAAGTCGCCAACAAGGTAGGCGCCCGGATCGCGGTGAGCGGCGGCGGCCCCATCGGCCAGCTGACCTTGCAGGTCGTGAAGCTCCAAGGGGCGACTTCCCTGACCCTCATCGAGCCCATCGCCGACCGTAGGGATCTTGCCATCCGCCTGGGCGCGGAGTTTGTGATCGACCCCGTCAAGCAGAATGTGGTGGAAGAAGCCATGCGCATCACCGACGGGCTGGGTTACGACGTGGTCATCGACGTATCCGGCGCCGCCGCGGCGGTAGGCAATCTCCCCCCCATCACGGCAAGGGGCGGCACCCTCATGTACGGCGCCATGTACCCCACGGACTTTGAGATGCCTTTGAATCTTTACACATATATGTATAGAAATGACCTGACTCTGACGGGCTTATTCCTTTCGCCCCATACCTTCCCGCGCTCGGTGCAGCTGCTGTCCCACATGGACCTCGACCCCTTCCTCCAGGCGATATTCCCCCTGGATAAGATCACGGAAGCCTTCGAGTGCCATATGTCGGGCAAGTACCCCAAGGTCGTCGTGCTCTGCAATGAGGACCTTGCTGATCTGTAAAGCACGGTATACGCGGCGGGGATACGGTTCCATCCGGAGCCGCGTCCCCGCTGTTTTTATTGCTATCCACGGGAGTGAGAACCCGGGTTGCGCCTATTTACCGCGATAGTTCACAGCTTCGGCCAGATACAGAAATCGGTTGATGCAACTCCTACCGACTCCAACGCGACGAACGTTACGCGCCCTTGTGCGCTTCGGTTAGCGGACTGGAGGTTCGTAGAGCCTGTGTCGCGATTCCGTCTGGCGTGACATCGTGTCACGCCTACGGATTTGCCAGGTTTGCGATTTCTTATCCGGTCAACGAAGCCGTTCAATCCATCGCTTGCAAACAGCCACACCCCGGGTTCCCACTCCCGTAAGTAGGAACATTTTATTGCTGTCCTTTCAGCTTGAATTGCGCGATCAGCTCCTGAAGCAAATGGGATTGATTGCTCATCTCTTCCGAGGCGGCGGCTTCTTCCCCGGCCGTAGCGCTATTCTGCCGCACTACCTGGGCTACCTGGTCGATGCCGGTGTTGATCTGCGAGATCCCCGATGATTGTTCTTCGGACGATTTTGATATATCTTCGATAAGGCGGTTTGATTCGTTGATGCCCTCGACGATCTGCCTGAGGCTGTCGGAAGTCTCGTCCGCTATCCGGGACCCCAGTTCGGCCTTCTCGATGGAATCCTGGATGATGGCGCCGGTATCTTTCGCGGCTTCGGCGCTCTTGGACGCAAGGCTGCGTACTTCATCGGCTACCACGGCAAATCCTTTGCCGGCTTCTCCGGCCCGGGCGGCTTCCACAGCCGCGTTCAGCGCAAGGATATTCGTCTGGAAAGCGATATCGTCTATCGTCTTGATGATATTGCCGATGGACCGGCTTGCCTCGTTGATGGCCCTGACCGCCGCGATCATCTCGTCCATCTGGCGGTTGCCTTTCTCCGCTCTGTCCCGCATGGATTCGGACAGCTTTGCCGTTTTCTCTGCGGTAGCCGCGTTTGTCTCCGTCCGCTCCGCTATCTCGGCAATGGAAGCCGACAGCTTTTCCACGGCCGCGGCCTGCTCAGCGGAGCCCTGCGCCAGGGACTGGGCGCCCCCCGCGATTTGCCCCGATCCGGAAGACACCTGGGCGGAAACCGCGTTGATCTCGACGAATAGCTTATTCAGGCTGTCGATCATATGGACGAGGGCTTTCCCCATGACGTCCGTATCGGACAGCAGCTCAGCTTCCGTGGTCAGGTCCCCCGAGGCCACGGTCTCTAATTCCTGGGAGATATGCGTGACATGTTGGAGAAACATTGTGCAGCTTGCGATGGTCTGCCCGATTTCGTCTTTGATCTGCGCGCACGCGTTGATCGCCTCCAGATCCTCGGGTTTGATGGAAATATCGCCGGTAGCGCCGGCTTTTTTCATAAAAGCGGTGAGCATGGCCAGAGGTTTGCTTATCATCCCGGACAGATACAGAGCGATACCTACGGCGACAGAAATGGCGACCAGCGCGACGATAATGACCGCGATCAGCAGGGTTTGATTATCCGAGACCGTCCGGTCCACATTGCGGTTGACCGAATCCGTGAGCTTATCCAAGAACGCCCCTGCCGAAGCCGAAGCGACGGCGCCTAAGCGCTGTGATTCGAGGATGAGGGCCCGGTTTTCATCGTTGACGCCTTCAAAGGCGGTCATCGCCTCCCGGTAGGACCGCAAAGCGTCTACCGTGGCGTACGCCGTGTCTTTCGTCCCCTGGTTTCGCGCTACATCCCCGTTCTCCTGTATATCCGCGATGATCCTGTCCATCTCGGCGAGGAAGGCGCTCATGCTGCCGGCGTCATATGTACTGTAGATCGACTCGCCTGTGCGGATGAGATTTTCGATGTCCCGGATGAAGACGACGGTTTCGTCCAGGCGCCCGGCTCGGCGGAGCCTATCTTCCGCGGAGACGTCTTCCTGGGTCTCTCTTTGCCATATGTCCTGCTGGTTCTGATAGGTGGCGTCGGCTGTCTGGCGAAGGGATTCCTGGCAGCCTCTGGCAGCGTCCGCAGCGAGCTGCAGGGCCTTGTCGTTCCTCTGGACTTCGATGAGGGATCGTTCCCAGGCGGTAAAGCCGCTCTCCATCTTCTCTATATCGTTTTTGTACTCCAAATCATCGACGGTATACATCAACATGTCGTTCAAATCGGCATGGGCCAGGCTTATCTGCCGGATCAATTCGGCGTAAGCGCTTTCGCCTTTCGCTTTATGAGCGGATTCCGCGTCTATGCTCGCTTCCAGGTAATGAAAGGTAAACTCCTTGCACGCTGCCTGAAGGTCGGTGTAAGCTTTGACCTCGCGCAAGTCGCCGGCCGTACGCGCGTTGGATACTAAAAACACGCCGACGACGATCAGAAGCATCATTATAGAGATCCCGAAGCCAAGCAAAATCTTGATCCTGACGCTGAGGTTTTTCATAAATCTACCCCTTTCACACGTTCAAACGCTCCTGCCCCCCTAAGCGGTAATCCCGGCGGAAAACTCCGGGATGAAGCTTTCGCCGACAGCCCCTTCCTCCTGGATGAAGCCGTTTGCCACGCCCAGGGATATGGCGTACTCCACGACGGCTTCGTAGTCCGCGGGGCTGACTGTCCTGTTGATTTCCGGATGCTCCCGTACCCCTTGAAGCGGCGTATACTGGTTCATGATGCTCAGGTAAACGTCGTCGCCAAAAGTTTCGTAGATATAGCGGACGACCTTCTTCGCTTCTTCGGTGAGTCCCGGCAACACCAGATGGCGGACGATCACGCCTTTCCGTATCATGCCGCTTTCATCAAACTCAGCGGGGCCGGCCTGCCTCACCATCTGCCCGATGGCGGCTGAAGCGTACCCGGCGTACCCAGGGGCGCCGCTGTACTTCCGCGCGTACCTGTCATCGAAGTACTTGAAATCCGGGAGGAAAACATCGACAATGCCTTTCAAATGCTCTATCGCCTGTACCGTCTCGTACCCGCTCGTATTATATATGATGGGGATAGCAAGCCCCTTCGCTTTGGCGAGGCGGACGGCAGCGGCTATCTGCGGCAGGTAGTGGGTAGGGGTCACCAGGTTGATGTTGTGCGCCTTTTGCTCCTGCAGGTTCAGGAATATCCCCCCCAGCTGATCCGGGCCGACGTCTTTCCCTTTCTGCCCGTCAAATAAGGCGTTCTGGCAGAACACGCACCGCATGGTACAGTAAGAAAAAAATACCGTGCCGGAACCGTTTTCTCCCGAGATGCACGGCTCTTCCCAGTGATGCAGGGCGGCCCTCGCCACGCTTGCTTCTTTCTTCGCGCCGCAGTACCCCGCCTCTCCCGCGAGCCGGTTTGCCCCGCAGCAACGCGGGCACAATGTGCAGCATTCCAACAGATGATCCATCATTACGCCTGATTATATCATATGGAGTGTATTATTATATGATATAATTCTACATGATCACTTTTCGAAGGGCCGATTGAGGGGACCGTATGCTACATACTCGGCATACGCAAGGATATCCGGGGGAAGATCGGCAAGCAGCCCGGCGACGTCGTCCATGTGAGCGCGCGGGAAAGAGAATGAGTAACCTATAAATTTGATCATGAGGAGGCCCTTTGATGAACGATAATCACGCCCTTGCCCTTGAGCTTACGAAAGGTTCGTATGATTTACATACGCACCCCGACCCTTCCCACTTCCCCCGGGCTCTGGACGACTTCGCGCTGCTGCGGGAGGCGGATGAATACGGCATGGCCGGGGTGCTGATCAAAAGCCACTATGAGACTACAGGCGCCCGTGCCCGGATCGCGAACGCCCATGCCGGGGCGAAAGCGCGGGCTTACGGGAGCGTCACGCTTAACTGGCCGGTGGGCGGCTTGAATCCTTACGCGGTGATCTCTGCTGTGAAGATGGGCGCCGCCTGCGTATGGATGCCTACCCGGGACGCCGGGCACTGCCTGGAGTACGGCGACATGCCCGGCGACTTCTTCAAGCGGCCGGGCATCACGATATTTGACGATAATGGTAAAGTGTCGGCTCGGGTGTATGAAATATTCGAAGCGGCAAAAGAGTTGGGCGTATACGTGGCTTCCGGGCACCTGTCCCCCGCGGAGACCGTCGCGCTGTGCGAAGCCGGCGCCGGGGTGAAGGCGAATGTGATCCTCACCCATCCCGACTGGGAGCGGACGACCCTGCCCCTTGAGACCCAGCTGCGCATCGCCGATATGGGCGTGCTTGTGGAGAAGCTGGGTTCCAATATCTGGTCGGGTGACATAGGCGAAAAAGCCATGGCCGACTCCATACGCGCCATCGGCCCCGAACGGGTATTTATGGGCACCGACTGCGGCGTCGCCGGGCGGATGCATCCCGCTCCCGGCATGGCCAAGTTTATCGAGCAAATGCTGGATCAGGGTATATCCGAAAGGGATATCCGCACGATGACCGCGGATAATCCGAAGCGGATATTGGGCGCGTAGGTCATTGTTTCGTATGCCTAACCCGCGTACGCGATGGCAGCGCCGTACAACTGAACAGTTTCATTAAGCACCCTGTTATGATATAATAAATTATATACGCGCTGTATACGCGGCGATTTGCGAAAGGGTAAAGGCGAGTGGAGCAAAAGAAGGAAAAGAATACGATTTTCAAGTCCAGCTTGAAACGGAAGACGCTGCTATTGACCGCAGTGCTCATGCTTGTGGTCATCATCATCCAGTTTATCATGGCCTTTATCTTTCTGGACGACGCCTTCGATCAGGATATCGCTTATGTCAAATATGGTTTCGACGCAAATATTAAGACCGCCGTCGACACCCTGGTCAGCGCGCTGGACAAAAATCATCAGCAGTATTTAAACGGCTTGATATCCATGGAAGCGGAGATAGAGATCGCGGAAAGCATCGTCCGGGATACCCGCTACAGCAGCGGCGCCGGTCATGTGGACGACGGGTACTTTTGGGCGGACATGGCGGACGGGTTTTGCATCGTTCACTATAATCCAGCCAATGAAGGCGAGATGCGCTGGGACTGGACCGACCAGGAGGGTACGCTTTTTATCCGGGAGTTCATACGGCAGGGGGATCTGGGCGGCGGTTATTCGGATTTCTACTTCGGCAAGCCTGGGGACGAAACAGGTTCCTATAAGAAGAGGGGTTATACCAAGAAATTCGAACCTTACGGCTGGTATATCAGTACCGGGAATTATTACGAAGATACCGACGCGGTCATCGCCGGCGTAGTAGGGGCGAAGCGCAGCGATTCCCTCACTCTGTTTTTCACCAGCATCATCACCGTGGTCGTGGGCCTCGTCCTGGTGTCCATCAATCTCAACCGGGTCGTCTCGCCCATCATCAAGATTTCCAATGGCGTCCGGCTGCTCTCCATGGGCGACACGGCGATGGAGTCCTTCACCATCAATACGAAGAACGACGAGATAGGCGATTTATATAACAGTATACAAAAAGTAGCGGGCGTACTGCACCTGCTACTTGAGGATATCAACAATATGATCATCGAGCATGAGAAAGGCAACGTAGACTTCAGTTTCGATACCCGGGAGTTCCTCGGGGACTATAAGCGCCTTGCGGACAGCGTGCTGGAGCTGGCTGCCTTCAGCATGAGCGACCAGCTGACCGGGCTGCCAAACAGGCGCAGCTTCGACAACAGGCTGGATCTGGAGTGGCAGAGGGCCTTGCGCGATCAGACGCCGGTAAGCGTGCTGATGATGGATATCGACAAGTTCAAGACATACAACGATACTTTCGGGCATCATCAGGGGGACGTGACGCTGCAGGTGGTGGCGGAAACCATCCGGCAGACCCTGAAGCGCTCCAGCGACTTCTCAGCCCGCTGGGGCGGCGAGGAATTTGTGGTGCTGCTGCCGAATACGGACTCCACCGGCGCCCTGGGCGTAGCCGAAAAGATACGCTCTTCCATCGAGAATACAGTCATCCCCTGCGAGGACGAACGGGGGCAGAAGGCGACCATAAGCATAGGCGTCAATACCCGCACGCCCCAGCCGGATCTGCTGATCGGCGACTTTATATCGGCGGCGGATATCGCCCTTTATCAGGCGAAGGAGACGGGCAGGAACAGAGTCTGCCTCTACTACGGGTCGCAGTGACGCGTCTTTTTCGCTTCTGACTGCGCCCGCTTCCTCCATCTGTTCGGTCACGTACGAGTGGTACGCTCCCTCGCATCTGTCGTTGCTTGTCTTGTCAGAAGCGAAAAATCCTGCGTCACTTCTTAGCAGCGCAGGTTTTTGTTTGCTTTGCCTTAGTCCTGCCGATCGAAGCCCAGGCTTTGCATCCAGGTGTCCAGCTGATCCAGCAGGCGCTTCTCGTCCAGGTCGGTGCGGTCGCCGGGCTGGCTGCCCTCGTAGTGCATGACGCTGAGCCCCGCTTCCTTGAGATACATAGCCTGCTCCTTGCGGGTCAGGGTGCAGCCCAGGCCGTGGCGCCAGATCGCCAGCAACGCGCCGTCCGCCTGCATAAACTTCGCGAATTTCACAATGCGGTCCCGGTAGGCATATTCGTTGATCTTCATGCCGTCGGTGGGCCGCGCATATTTGTTCACGCCCTTGCGGACGGCGTCCTCCCGGGTGATCATAGGCGTATCGGCGGGATAACCCACGTCTTCCCTGTAGTTGATGCTCCCGTCTGGCAGCACTTCGTAGGAGCTGCCCGCGCCGTGTGAGTACTCCGAGCCGATACAGACCGCGCCGTAGCCCTCCATGTAGCGGTAGTACTTCATATAGTGCCAGGAGGGGGGATGGGCTTCTACCCAGCGGAAACGCTCGTTGCCCACAGCCGCGATATGGTTGTCCGCCCGCCACTTCACCTCGTCCCGGACCATTCTCCAGAACTTCACCGTCTCGTCCGGGTCGATCTTGGTCAAGCCGCCGATGGTGTAGACGGAATACAAGTCCTTCACCGACAGGGGCGTGGGGATGGTTCTCGCCATGAGATAGGATATCTCCTTTGAGTATTCCTTGATCTCCTGGTTGTCCGCCATGAGCTTGGCAAGCATATCGTCGTCGAAGCGCTGCCCGAAGATGCGCTCTATGTCGTTGATGATCCTCAGATTGCAGTAGACCTTATGCTCGCGCATGGACTCTTCCCGGGCGTCGTCAAAGGGGCCCAGGTAGGTGGTCTGGTCGGACATCCATTGGGGCATGTTCTCGAAGTCCCTTGCCTGCTGCCCCCTCTTGGCGTGCTGGTCGCACACGCAGGGCATAGGCACCACAAACCGGCGGCTGGGCCAGGCCGTGCCGTCTTCGATATAGCCGAGAAATTGCCCGCCCCAGCAGTTGCCCTGATACCCGCAGATCTCCCTGCCCCAGCCCCGTATCTCGCTGGCCAGCCGGGCTTTGCGGGCGTAGGGCTCATTTTTGTTCTGCATCATGGCGCCCACCGGGTTGTCCTCGATGATGGTGATGGCCGGGAAAGCCGCCTGCCAGTCCACGTTCATGTCATAGACGTTACCCTGCCCGACGACCTTTTCCACGCTTTCGATGGATTTCTGCCAGCCCGCCCGCAGCTCTTTCGCTTTGTTCCAAAACTCAAGAGGCCTGGTTTCCCAGATTTGTCCTTTCACATTATCCACTCTCCTTGTTTGCCTTTTTCAACCTTGTGTCGCCAAAATTTGTATTCTTGATCTATCATACAGCGCCGCCCGCGGATTGTAAATCATCTTAGTTGTCCGACTGACTTTGAACCGCCGCGCGGCGCCTCGTCCCGATGAAGAGAACCGTCGCGGCCAGGCAGATCGGGATGAGCATGGAAAGGAACGCCCCCGCGTATCCAAACGAAGCCGCCACCATGCCCGCGAATATCGGCCCGATGCCGATGCCCAGGTCCACCCCCATAAAATGCGTGCTGCTGGCGACGCCCCGGCGCTCCACACTGACGCTGCGGAGGGACATGGTCTGAAGCAGGGGCTGGGAGAAGCCGTTGGCAAGGCCATAAACGATGGCCGAGGCGACCAGCATCCAGACGGAATTCATCCCCCACATCAGCAGGATCGACACGCTAAACAGCGTGCTGCAAGTATACAGTATATACGTCGGCCGTATCCGGTCCGAAAAGCGCCCCAGACCAACACGAACGACGAGGAGCATGGCGGCGTAGGCAGTGAAGAATATGCCCACGTTGGCGACGCCTCTTTGCTCGCCGTGCAGTACAACGAAGGTCTGTATCGTCCCGAAGAAAAAGGAATTGAGCAGGCTGACCGTAGCCGGAATCGCCGCCTCCGTGGCGATCAGAGCCGTAAGTAAACTGCCTTTGCCCTCCTTGGGCTTGGCCGCCGGGGAGACGGCCTGCTGCGACACAAAGAACGCGAAAGCCAGAGCCGCCACGGATATGGCGCCGGCCGCTATATACAATGTAACATAACCAAAGGCGCCCACGACCCACAGGGCGACGGGAGGCGCCACAGCCATGCTGACGACGCCGCCGATGCTGAACATACCGATACCGGAAGACATCCTGTCTTCCGGCAGCACCAGGGCGACCATGGTGGAAGTCGTCGTCTGGTTGATTCCAAAGAGTACGCCGTGCACGACGCGGACGACAGTGAGCAGAGCGATATCCCTCACCGGCAGATAGGCAAACATGATGAGCGACATGCCAAGCAGGGATACCCGCTGTATCCGGTTTCGGTTCATCCTGTCTGCGGCGCGCCCCGCGAAAGGCCGCACAAGGAAAGCCGCCACGGGGAATACGGATGATATCAGCCCAAGCACCCCGTCCCCCGCCCCCAGGGAAGCGGCGTACTTCGGGAAAACCGGCATGATCAGCTGGAACCCGAAAAACAGGATATTGTTGATCAGGAAAAGCAGCGTGAAGTCCCTGGACCATATGGTCGACGGCTTTGACCTGCCTCCGGTCGTCTGCTGAATCGCCAACTCTGCGCCTCCGGTTTTTCGTTGTGGATATCCCTATCATAACACATCTGTTCAATACGCTATAGTTTTCTTTTAAATTATCGACTTTTGTTTGACGAAAACGTCGAGTAGGCGATATAATTCATATCAATACACAGAGCGCATCAATGGGCGCGACAGCTTATATGAGGAAGGATGTGCTAATAATTCATGAAACGTAAAATTCCTTTTGTGAAGAATGAATTCAGGATCGTCGAGACTATACCCGGGCGCTTTGGGGGGCCCGACATGTATGTCCGGGATACGCCCCTCAGCTCAAGGGAAAACACCGCTGCCATGTACTACGACAAGCATCCTTACTGGACGCCGATCCCGGTGGACTCAGGCATGATCATGCCCGGGTTGTATAATAACAACCTTGGCCGGGGCGGCCCGGGAGGCACCACGGATTCCTTCGGCATCGAGTGGGAGTATATCGAGACGGTGGGCGGCTCCATCGTGCGCCCAGGCGAGCCGTTCCTGGCAAGCGCCAACGAATGGAAGGATAAAATCAAGTTTCCCAATATGGACGAGTGGGATTGGGCGGCGGCGGCTGAGGACGCGAAGGTGGAGAAGCACCGGGCCTGCCAGGTATCCCTGGTCAACGGCTTCTGGTTTGAGCGGCTCATCTCATTCATGGATTTCGCCCCCGCGGCGGTAGCCCTCATCGACGACGAGCAGAAGGATGCGGTGAAGTCCTTCTTCGAGGCTTCCACGGAGTTCGCCAAGAAGGTCGTGGATAAAATCGTCGAGTACTGGCCGGCTGTGGACGGCATCAATGTCCATGACGACTGGGGCAGCCAGAAGGCGCCCTTCTTCTCCAATGAAGTCGCCTATGAATTCTTCGTGCCGCACATGAAGGCTTTGACCGACCATATCCATTCGAAAGGGCGTTACGCGACTCTCCATTCCTGCGGCCATCTGGTGAATAGGGTGGAATGCTTCATCGACGGCGGATTCGACTCCTGGGATCCCCAGACCATGAACGACACCCACATGCTCTATGAGAAATACGGCGATAAGATCATCATCGCCGTCGTGCCGGAGCCTTACGACCCCGAGACCACCTCCGAAGACGAGCAGCGCCAAAGGGCAAGGGAGTTCTTCGACCGCTTCTGCAAGCCCGGCAAGCCTTCCTACATCGGCTTCTACGGTTCGCCGGCCCTGACCCCCGCCTTTTCCGACGAGCTCTACGAGTACTCAAGGAAGAAATACGGCGGTTTATAAGAATCCAGCTAAGGCTACGCCGCCTTAGATAAAGGCGTAGCTCTTCTCAGAAAGGGGATCGAACCTATGGCAGAACTTCGTAAAGCACAGGGCATCATGGAACTGGATAGCGTATTCGATATGCTTTCGCTGAAAGGCAAAGTCGCGCTGGTCACAGGGGCGGCTGGCGGCATCGGAAGGTCCACCGCAGCGGCTATGGCTGAGCTGGGGGCGAAAGTCATGCTGATGGATATGCCGCAAACGGAGGAAAACCTTAAGCTTTTCACCGCACAGATCAAGGAGCGCTACGGCGCGGAAGCTGCTTATGTGACCGGGGACGTTACCGATCCGCAATCCATACAGGCCTTCGTGGACAAGACAGCGGAAGTGTTCGGCACCATCGATATCCTCCACAACAACGCCGGCATCGGCGGCGGCGGGGACGACGCGGAGATCGCCCTGGACGTATGGAACAAGGTGGTCGCCGTCAATCTCACCGGCCCCCTGCTGGTCGCCCAGGCGGTGGTTCGCGTGATGAAGGCCCATGGCCACGGAGGCTCCGTCGTCACTACCGCGTCCATGTCCGGCGTGATCGTCAACACCGGCCCCGGGTACGCTTCCACCAAGGCGGGGGTACGGCATCTCACCGACTCCCTGGCCATGGCTTACGCCAAGGATGATATCCGCTTCAATAGCGTGTGCTACGGCTTCATCCTCTCCGGCATGCACGAGAACATGGGGACAGCGGACGCCGAACGCATCGAAGGCATGTACAAGCGTTTCGAGGAAAACACGCCCATGGGCAGGATGGGGCAGCTATCCGACGCCGTGGGCTGCGTTGTGTACCTGGCGAGCGACCTGGCGCGGTTCACCACCGGCACCTCCATCATCTGCGACGGCGGCTACTGCACCAGGTAAACCTGGCTGAGGTTACGCCGCTTAGGACTTAAGGCGCAGCCTCAGCTTGTAAGGAAGGGGATACTGTGAAGAAATTAGCGGTCTTGCTCTTGGCGGCAGCCCTGTGTTTCCCCGCCCTCGCCGCCTGCTCCGGCGGCAGGGTGACCCTCACCGTATGGTGCGCGGATATGGACAGAGAACTGGTCACCGCCATGGTGGACGACTTTATGGCGACGAAGCCGCGGATAAGGGGCGTCGTCGTGGAGGTATGCGAAGACGACAACACACGCGAGCGCTTTATGGAAGACCCTTCCGCCGCCGCGGACGTCATCTGCATCCCCCACGACCAGTTGGGCGCCCTTGTCGTCCAAGGCGCCCTGCTTGAGATCACCGGGGCCGACCAAATCGAATCCATCCATAAAAACACTTCCCCTTCGGTGATTGCCGGGCGGTTTGACGGAAAGCAATACGGCTTCCCTTCCAGCTTTGAGACCCATATGCTTTTCTACGACCGCTCCCTCGTATCCGACGCGGCGGCCCAGACCCTGGAAGGCATACTGGCCTGCGATATCCCTGAGGACGGCTACCGCTTCGTCATGGATTTCGGCAACGCTTACTTCTCCGCCAACTGGTTCTTTACTTATGGCTGCAAGCTTTTTGGCGCCAGCGGCGAGGATAGCTCCTACTGCGACTTCGACAGCCCCGGCGGCGTCACGGCGATGACATACCTCATCGACAACAGGACGAAGCTGGGCAACCTCAATGATGAAGGCGCCATCGCGCTTTTCAAGGAGCATAAGCTGGGCGCTTTCGTAGGAGGCCCATGGAACGCCGCCGCCATGACGGAGGCGCTGATGGGAAACTACGGGTGCGCCATGCTCCCCAGCGTAGGCGGGCTGCCTATGAAATCCTTCGCCGGATTCAAGCTGTATTGCGTCAACGCGAATACTAAGAACAAAGCCGTCGCCCTGGATCTGGCTGCCTGGCTCACCAACCCCGCGAATCAGAAGAACCGTTTCCAGACGCGGAACCTGATCCCGGTAGCCGCTTCCCTGGTGAACGACCCCGACGTGGCCGCTTCCACTACGGCGAAAGCCGTCATGGCTCAGGGCCCCCATTCCATAGCCATGCCTTCTATCCCTGAGATGAGCAACTTCTGGGAGCCTACCGGCAGCTTTACTTCAGCTTGCCATGGTGGCGAGATAGGGGTCTCCGCGCTGAAGGAAAGGCTTGGCGAGCTCGCCGCCACGATCACGGGACGATAGGCATTGGCGCAATGTTTTCTTGAAATGAGACGCCGGTTTTGAGCAGTAATTCGATGAAATCAAATATCCGCGGATTTCTCAGGGACAACCTCTTTATGCTGGTGTTCCTGTTTTCCGCGCTGGCTACCCTGGTCGTATCCGCCTTTACATTCCAAAGCATGCTTGATACAGTATCCAGCATGAATTCCGCCAAGGAAAACATGGATACGACGGAAGCCTTCCTGATCCGCAACTATGAGCTGCGGCTTTTCGTAACCGCTACCATGGCCCGGGATCTGCTAAGCCCGGAGGATCTTGACCGGCTTCGCATCACGCCTGACTCCCCCGCCAGGCATGAGGATTGGTTCGAGGACGATTCTTTTCTGGCGCTTCGGGCGAGGCTTGAGCAGTTCGGCAGGGAGTATGGGCTGGAATACGTCTATTATTATTTCCGCATCGACAGCTTTGTGCAGCCCCTCATTGACAACGACCCCTTAGTCTCCACCGCTTACACGCCGGCCAGCGGGCTCATCCTCATCGACGACGAAGCCAGGAACGCCTGGAATGAACGGCGCATCGTGGTAGCCGCCGGGGAGACATTCATCGACGCGGACGGGCTAATGACGGCTTACGCGCCTATACTGGGCGCCGACGGCGAGGTAACCGCCCTTGTAGGCGTGGATATCCTGGATGAGCAAATCTTTGCGCTGCGGGAGCAAATCGGACTTCTGAGCGGGCGGATCGAATCCCTGAGCAGGCGGATCACTTACCTGATCGGCGGCATGATCGCGACCCTGCTCCTTCTGCTTGCCGGCGGCGTACTGACCTTCCTGGCTACCCGCCGTAGGGCCGCCATGCTCAGCGACGCCCTCATCCAGGCGAAGCACGCCAGCCGCGCCAAGAGCGACTTCCTGGCGAATATGAGCCACGAGATGCGCACCCCCCTCAACGCGGTGATCGGCATGACCTCCATCGCCATGAACTCCGCCGACCCTGAGCGCAGGGAGTACTGCCTGACTAAAATCGAAGAGGCCTCCACCCATCTACTGGGGGTGATCAACGACGTCCTGGATTACTCTAAGATCGAAGCCGCCAAGTTTGAGTTGGTGGAGGTGGAGTTCGATTTCGAGAAGATGCTGCAGAAGGTATGCGACGTCATCATATTTAAAGTCGCGGAGAAGAAGCAGGTTTTCAACGTATGGGTGGATACGGATATCCCTGGGCAGCTCCTGGGGGACGACCAGCACATAGCCCAGGTAGTGGCCAACTTCCTTTCCAATGCCGTCAAGTTTACCCCCGAAGGCGGAAGCATAACCTTATCCGCCCGGCTGGAAGGCGAAAAAGACGGCTACTCCCTCATACGGGTGGTGGTGAGGGACACGGGGATAGGCATATCCGACGAGCAGAAGGCGCGCCTGTTCCATTCCTTCGAGCAGGCGGATAATACCATCACCAAGCGCTTTGGGGGCACAGGCCTCGGACTCGTCATCTCCAAGCGCATCGTGGAGATGATGGGGGGGGAGGTCACTGTAGAATCCGAGCTGGGCAAAGGCTCGGCTTTCGGCTTCGTGGCGCCCTTTGCCAAAGCCAAAGCCGCGAAAAGCGACGGCGACCCCTCGCCCGGCGCCGACCCAGGTTTGCACGCCCTGCGGGCGCTCATCCTCACCGGCGACCTGATACTGGCGGATTTTCTGTCCGCCTTACTCCTCCATTTCGGCGTCGTGAACGACAGGGCGGAGGACTATCCCGGCGCTTTGGCCCTGGCGGAAAGCGGCGGCGCCTACGACATTTGCTTCGCGGATCACGACCTGCCGGGGTTGAGCCCCGGGGATATGATACGCGTCCTCAAAGACAAGGCCGCAAAGCAGGTATTCGCCTTGATCTCCGCCATCGAGCCCGGTGATGTGGGGCAGGCCGTGAAGTCCGCGGGGGCGGATGGATTCCTCACGAAGCCCGTATTCCCCTCCGGCGTCCTAGCCGCGCTGCGCGGCTTCACTGCCGTCCCGGACGCGGCTGTCGATCCCGGCAGCGACGGGGAGGCGAGGGAGAGTGAGGATGACTTCACCGGCCGCCGCTTGCTCCTGGTGGACGACGTAGCCATCAACCGCGAAATCGTCATGGCGGTACTGGAACCTACGAACATCGCTATAGACAACGCGGAAAACGGCTTGATCGCGCTAAATATGTTCGCGGAAGACCCGAACCGCTACGACATGATTTTTATGGATGTGCAGATGCCCGAGATGGACGGCTACCAAGCCACGCGGAGGATACGCGCCCTGGATTCGCCACGGGCCGGATCCGTGCCCATCATCGCCATGACGGCGAACGTCTTCCGGGAGGACATTGAAAAGGCGCTGGACGCGGGTATGAACGCCCATATCGCCAAGCCGGTGGACTTCGACGAGGTGCTGGCAAAGCTAAGGGAATATTTATGAAAATTTAACATAGGCGTTTGTGGAAAAGCGGTTGAATTCGCCGCCATATCGGCAGTATAATGGCGGTGTATTCTCATGTCAGGCGATAACAGGAGGCGGCGCGGGGTTGCTGGACGAAGTCTTTGGTAAAATGGAACGGCTCGTCATCTTCCGTTTCAACATCTTTGGCATGGACCTTGAGATAGGAAACACCATCGTCGTCAGTTGGATCGTCATGATCCTTCTGATTGCCGTTGCCCTGCTATTTACCAGAAAACTTGACCCTTCGCGCCCCGGGAAGCTGCAGTGCATAGCCGAAATGCTTGTGGAGACCGTAAACAATCTCTGCGCGGGATCCATTGGCCACCACGGCAAGCGTTTCGTGCCTTATCTGGGGACGCTCTTGCTCTATCTCGGCATGGCGAACATCATCTCCGTGTTCAACTTCATACCCGGGCTCCACCTCTATCCCCCTACGAAGGATATCAACGTAGCCGGCGCCCTGGCCGTCGTCAGCCTGCTGGTAGTCCTCTACTCGGGCTTCCGCTACAAAGGCTTTAAGGGCTGGGCAAAGAGCCTGGTGGATCCCATGCCGGTTCTTCTGCCCTTTAAGCTTCTGGAATACGTCACCAAGCCGCTTTCCCTGTGTCTGCGGCTTTTCGGCAATGTAGTGGCGGCTTTCATCATCATGGAGCTCCTTATGGCTTTCTTCCCCCTGGCCGGCGCGCCTTTTTCCGCGTATTTCGACCTCTTTGACGGGGGGCTGCAGGCATTCATCTTCGTTTATCTGACCTCGATCTATATCGGGGAAGCTGTCGAGTAAGCGTATTTAGCCATGGGATATTATATTTGGAGGTAGGTATCATGAATCAATTCGCGGCAATCGGGGCAAGCATCGCCGTACTGAGCAGCATCGGGGCGTCCATCGGCATCGGCATAAGCGCGGGCAAGGGCGTGGAGTCCATCGCCCGGCAGCCGGAGAAGGAGGGCGCGATCCGCAGCCTGGCCTTCCTGGGCATGGTCCTTTGCGAGGCTTGCGCCATCTACGGTCTGCTCATCGCCATCCTGTTGTTCTCTAAGATTTAACCCATATGAATTTGATGCAGTTTTATATCCCGGAATGGTTTTTCGTCGCCCTGAATCTGCTGATCCTGATCTTTCTCCTGAAGAAGTTCCTCTGGAAGCCGGTGAGCAGGATCCTTGAGGAGCGCCAGGCGAAAGCGGTCAAGACAGAAGAGGACGCCGAAGAAGCCGCCACCCTGCGGGCAGAGATGGAGCAGCTCCGCGCGCAGATGGGCGCCGACATGGAAGCGGGCACCTTGGAATTGATGAAGGACGCGCGCAGCCGGGCGGGCCGGGAGTATGACCGGATCGTAGCCGAAGCCGAAAAGAAAGCCGCCCTCATCCTGGCGGCCGCCAACGTCAAGGCGCAGCAGGAGCAAGAGCGCATGATGCTGGAAGTCCGCAAGCAGATCGCTTCGGCGGCTGTGGAAGCGGCTGGTTTTCTCGTGCGTACCGACATGGACTCGGATAAGAATGACCGGCTCGTGGAGGCATACCTTGCCGAAAAGGATGTGCCGGCATAATGCGGGCTTATGAAAGCTATGCCGAGGCTTTGTACAAATCGGCGGAAGACCTTGGCCAGATCGGGAGCGTCTCCGAAGAGCTGCATGAGGTGGAGATGCTGTATGCCGTATGCCGCCGGTACCTGAACGACCCCCGCCTCAGCATACGGGACAAGGCCTCTTTCCTGCGGGAGGCTTTGACGGGCAAGCTCCATCCTTTGACCCTTGAGTTCCTGCTGCTGCTGCTCGGCCGCAACCATCTCAAGTACTTGCCCGCCGCGGCTGGATGGTACCATCATCTCAGCGACAGGTATTCCGGCAGGGTCACGGTACGGCTCCGTATACCATTCGATTTGGACCACCGGCTCATGGAGCGGCTGAAGGATCGGTTTGTCGACGACGGCCTGATCCCCGGCGCAAGCGCGGATAAAGCGGAATTTCACGTAGAGCTGGACAGCAGCCTCATCGGCGGGTTCATCGCCGACTGCGGGGGCAAGCAGATAGACGCTTCCCTCAAGACGGCGCTGGTAAGACTGCAGGGAAACGAACCGTTACTTTAACCATATTTTCACCCGGAAAGGCAGGGTATACCGTGACGATCGACATACATGAAATCAACCTGGCGCTCATCGAGCGGGTCAAGCATACGATTGGCACCCACAATCTGGAAGAAGTCGGCACTGTGATCCAGATCGGCGACGGCATAGCCCGGATCTATGGGCTGGACAACTGTATGGCCGGGGAATTGCTGGAGTTCGATACGGGAGATCAGGGCATGGCCCTCAATCTGGAGGAAGATAATGTAGGCTGCGTCCTTTTCAGTTCAGGCAGGGCGATCCGGGAAGGCACCCAGGTGAAGCGGACCGGCAGGACTACCCGGGTACCCGTGGGCGACGCCCTTCTCGGGCGGGTCGTGTCCTCCCTCTCGGAGCCTCTGGACGGCGGCGCCCAGCTGCCCTCGGATATATTCCGGCCGGTAGAGGCCCTTGCCACAGGGGTCACAGAGCGCCAGCCGGTCACACAACCTTTGCAGACAGGCATCCTGTCTATCGATTCGATGATACCGATAGGCAAAGGCCAGCGCCAGCTGATCATCGGCGACAGGCAGACCGGTAAGACAGCCATAGCCCTGGACGCCATGATCAATCAGCGGGATAAGGACGTGATATGCGTCTATGTCGCCATCGGCCAGAAAGCCTCCGTCATCGCCGGCATCGTCCACACCCTCACTGTCCACGGCGCCATGAAGAATACGGTGGTAGTGGCTTCCACTTCCAGCGACCCGGCGCCGCTGCAGTTCCTCGCCCCCTACGCCGGCTGCGCCATCGCGGAAGAGTTCATGTACGCTGGTAAGGACGTGCTCATCGTATACGACGACCTGAGCAAGCATGCCGTGGCCTACCGCGCCATGTCCCTGCTCCTTAAGAGGCCCCCGGGCAGGGAAGCGTATCCCGGCGATGTGTTTTATCTGCATTCCAGGCTGCTGGAGCGGGCTGCCCGCCTCTCCGATGACCTGGGGGGCGGCTCCATCACGGCGCTGCCCATCATCGAGACTCTCTCCGGGGATATATCGGCATATATCCCCACCAATGTGATATCGATTACCGACGGGCAAATCTTCCTGGAATCGGAGCTCTTTCACTCCGGCTTCCGCCCCGCCATCAATGTGGGCCTTTCCGTATCCAGGGTAGGGGGCGCGGCTCAGACCAAGGCGATGAAGAAAGTCGCCGGCTCCCTGCGCATAGACCTGGCGCAATACCGGGAGCTGCAGGTATTCTCCCAGCTGGGCTCCGACTTAGATGAGTCCACCCAGGCGCGCCTGAATCAGGGCGCAAAGCTCATGGACACGCTGAAGCAGAAGCAGTACGCCCCCGTCCCCATGGAGGAGCAGGTGATCGTCCTCTTCAGCGCGAAGCACGGTTATCTCCTGAACATCCCTCACTACGACGTGGATCGCTTTAATCAGGGCTTGGTTACATTTGTCAAAGAGCAATACCCAGGGCTACTAAACGACATCCGGGAGACGAAGGATTTCTCACCGGAGAACGAAGCCCTGCTGAAAGAAGCAGCCGGCAGCTACCTTGGCGCCTTCAAGACTTCCCAAGTCGGCAGTGCGATTTAATGCAGCGTCCACGAAATAACTGGACCATCCTTGCATTGTCTTTTTCCGCCTGCCAGCGTTGTCGTCAGTCGCTATACCACACGGGTATGCCTCCATCCTCCGCCTTACCAGACGAAAAAATCCAACACGACTATAGCCCAGTTATTTCGTGGACGCTACATTAAAGGAGTACTATGGATACCGAACTGCTCCACCGGATGAAGAGCATCCGGCAAACCGTGCAGATCAGCAGCGCTCAGAAGCTGGTGGCGGCTGCTCACGTGGGTAAGGCGCGGAAGATGCTTGAGGACTCCAGGCCTTACCACGACACCGTAAGCAGCGCTATCGCCGACGTCCTGCGCCAGTGCCCGGAGATAAGCAGCCGTTATCTCACCCAAGGCTACGAAGCCGGCGGCAGGCGCGGTTTGCTCGTGTTGTCGGCGAACCGGGGCTTAGCCGGAGGGTTCAACAGCAATATCATCCACTTCACCGAGCAGGCGCTGGCGGATAAGCCGGCGGACTATGTCATCGTGCTTGGAAAAGCCGCCCGGGCCCATCTCATCCGCAAAGGTTATCCGGTGGACGAGGGGTACGATCTGCCCCTGGATCCGCCGACGATGGCCACCGCCAGGGATTTGGCTAACAAGATGGTGGGTATGCTGGAGAGGGAGGAAATCGACGCCTTTGATATCATCTATACCGCCTATCGCTCGTCCGTGCGGATGGAACCTGTGCTGCGGCGGCTCTTTCCCCTTGATCCGTCTGTGTTTGACAACTATAAAAAAGACAAGAGCAGCTATAGCTTCGAGCCAAGCCCGGAGCACCTGCTTGCTTTCATGATCACGAAGTACCTCAAGGGCTATATCTACGGCTGTCTGATTTATTCCCATATCTGCGAGCTTACTTCCCGCCTGACGGCGATGGACGCGGCTATCCGTAATGGCAATGAAATGCTGGAGCACCTGTCCCTCCTCTACAACCGCGCCAGGCAGGGCGCGATCACCCAGGAAATCACCGAGATCGTAGCCGGAGCTATGGCGCTTCAAGTCGAAGAATAACGAAGGTTTCGCGTTACTCATTGGCAATCATGTTTGTGACATCCCAATATTAAGATAGAAAGAATGGTGACGCTCTTGGCGGAGAATAATGGGCACATCGTACAAGTGATCGGGCCGGTGCTGGACATCCGTTTTGACACGGAGGCGCTGCCGCCCCTGTATAACGCGCTGCGCATCGATACCGCCGACGGCGCCGTCATCGCCGAGGTGCTTCAGCATATCGGCAACAATACGGTCCGCTGCGTGTCTATGAACCCTACGGACTACCTGACCCGGGGCATGGCTGTCCTGGATACGGGAAGCCCCATCAAGGTGCCGGTGGGGGAAGGGGTCCTGGGCCGTGTATTTAACGTCCTGGGGGATACGGTAGATAAGCTGGGCGAAGTGGACTGCCGGGAATCCTGGCCCATCCACCGGGACGCGCCGCCCCTGGTGGAGCAGCGGGGCGGCATGGAGATACTGGAGACCGGTATCAAGGTCGTCGATCTGATGGCCCCTTACGCCAAGGGCGGCAAGATCGGCCTCTTCGGCGGCGCGGGGGTAGGCAAGACCGTCCTGATCATGGAGCTTATCCGGAATGTGGCTACCGTCCACGGCGGATACTCCGTCTTCACCGGCGTCGGCGAGCGCACCCGGGAAGGCAACGACTTATGGCGGGAAATGCAGGAGTCCGGCGTCATCAGCCGGACAGCCATGGTTTTCGGCCAGATGAACGAACCTCCGGGCTCCCGCATGCGCGTCGCCCTCTCCGGCTTGACTATGGCGGAGTACTTCCGGGATAAAATGGAGCAGGATGTGCTCCTGTTTATCGACAATATCTTCCGCTTCGTCCAGGCGGGCTCCGAAGTCTCGGCGCTGCTGGGGCGCATACCTTCGGCAGTAGGCTATCAGCCAACGCTGGCTAATGAGATGGGCGCGCTGCAGGAGCGTATCACCTCCACCCGCAGCGGCTCCATCACCTCGGTTCAGGCGGTATACGTACCCGCGGACGACCTCACCGACCCCGCGCCGGCTACTACCTTCGCGCACCTTGACGCCACTACGGTGCTCTCCCGCAATATCGTGGAGATGGGTATCTACCCGGCTGTAGATCCGCTGGAATCTACCTCCAGGCTGCTGGAGCCGGATACGGTGAGCGAGACGCATTACCGTACGGCAAGGCGCGTCCAGGAAGTCTTGCAGCGCTACCGGGAACTCCAGGATATCATCGCCATCCTTGGCATGGAGGAGCTTGCCGACGCGGATAAGATCATCGTCAGGCGGGCGCGGAAGATCCAGCGCTTCATGTCCCAGCCCTTCCATGTGGCGGAGACTTACTCCGGTTACGAGGGCAGATACGTCAGCCTAAACGATACGATACGCAGTTTCCGGGAGATACTGGACGGCAATCTGGACGACGCGCCGGAGGAGGCCTTCTTCATGAAGGGCGCCATCGAGGAAGTCCTGGAGCACGCGGAACGCTTGAAGAAGGAATAGTGCGGCAGCATGGCGCAGAGCTTGTTATCATTGAGCATAATGTCACCGGAGAAAGATTTCTTTGAAGGCGAGGTTCGGGAAATCGTTTTTTCCACGCCACTGGGCCGCCTTGGGATCATGGCGGGGCACGCGCCGGTAGTCGCCGCCGTTTCCGAGGGCGTCCTGGAGATCATGTATGGTGACGAACGCAAGATCGCCGCGGTGGGCCAGGGCTTCGCCGAAATCGCTTATGAGAAGGCGGAGTTCTTCGTGGATACTGTGGAGTGGGCGGAGGATATAGACGCCATACGGGCCAGGGAGGCCCTGGAGCGGGCGGAGCAGCGCATCCGCAGCAACATCAACCGCATCGAGTACATGCGTACCCAGGCGGCTATGAGCAGGGCGCTGGCGCGGCTGAAGGCTGTAGAGTCCGGCTCCGGCGCCCACAGCGGCAACCAGCAGAAGTGATAACACAGTAGGGACGGTTCTTTTGTGTTTTCGCGAAAACACAAAAGAACCGTCCCTACTGTGTTCTGTACTGCCCAGCGGCGCCGCGCTCTTGTGCTTTCACACAATCCTGTTATAATGGTTTGGTGAGCCTTTATAAGAGGAGAGTATGATGAGCGATACATTAGCCGACCCTGTCTACGCGCCCCAGGCGCCCGCCACTATCTGGAACAAATCATTTTTCATCTTGTTTTTCGCGAATATGGCGTTCAACCTGGGGATGAACATGAGCAACTCCCTCATCGCCATCTACGCGAATCATCTGGGCGCCCCGGCTTCCATCATCGGGCTGGTCGCCAGTTCTTTCGCTATATCGTCGATCCTGTTCCGTTTTGTCTCAGCCCCTATCATGGATACCTACAACCGGAAGTACCTGGTAGTATTCGCGGCGCTTATGCTTGCGGTGGCCTTCGGCGGATTCAGCATCGCCACCAACATCCCCACGATACTGGGCTTCCGTATGGTACAGGGCTGCGGTATGGCTTTCGGTAACGCTTGCTGTCTAGTAATGGTTGCCGACATGCTACCGAAAGACAAATACAACAGCGGGCTGGGTTACTACTCCCTGGCTCAGGTGATCTGCGGGGCGATCGGCCCCTCCGTCGGCCTTGAGCTGGTAGATCGGTTCGGCTTTCAGGTGACGTACACCATCACGGCTTGCATCATGCTGCTTGCCGCTTTTCTGATTTGCCTGCTGAAGACAAACTTCAAGCGTACGAAGAAGCTGAAGCTGACCTTCAATAACATCATCGCGAAGGAGACCTTCCTGCCGGTAGGCGTCAACTTCATCATGATGCTGGGGGGCGGCGGCATCGGTTCCTTCCTTTTCATCTACGCCAGGGAGCAGGGGGTCACAGGCAACATCGGGCTGTACTTCACCGTATCCGCCGTGACTATGCTACTCACCCGCCCTTTCATGGGTAAGCTCACGGACAAATTCGGCATCGTCGTCATGGCGATCCCTGCCGTGATCGGCAGCGTCACCTCGATGATCATCATCAGCAACGCCACCACACTGACCGCCTTCCTGATCGCCTCGGGGATATCGGCCTTCGGCGGCGGGGCGCTGCACCCCGCCATCCAAGCCCTGACCATGAAGTCCGTCACAAACGACAGGCGGGGCGCGGCCAGCAGCACCAACTACATCGGCATGGATCTGGGGCAGCTATTGGGCCCCGTCATAGCCGGCCAGCTTGCCCAGGCTTTCGGTTATGCCATGATGTGGCGGCTGCTGATCGTTTTCCCCATCATCAGCACGCTGACGCTTTTCTGCTTCAGGAAAAAAATCGTCCGTATCGAAGAAGAGTTCGCCGCCCGGTAAAGGAGTAACATGAGCGAAAACATCACTGAACCGGTCTACGCGCCCCAGGCGCCGAAAAGCATCTGGAACAAGTCGTTTATCATCCTGTTTTTTGCGAACATGACGTTTAACCTCGGCTTGAATATGAGCAATTCCCTTCTTGCGATCTTCGCGGATCATCTTGGCGCTCCCGCGTCGGTCATCGGGCTGGTGATCAGCTCCTTTGGCATATCGGCGATACTCTTCCGGCTGATATCCGCCCCCATCATGGATACCTACAACCGGAAGTACCTGGTGGTGTTCGCGGCGCTTATGCTTGCGGTGGCCTTCGGCGGATTCAGCATATCCCAAAATATCCCCATGGTGGTATGCTTCCGCCTGATCCAGGGCTGCGGCATGGCTTTCGGTAACGCTTGCTGCTTGGTAATGGTTGCCGACATGCTGCCAAAGGACAAATACAACAGCGGGCTGGGGTATTACTCCCTGGCCCAGGTGGCGAGCAGCGCCGCAGGCCCCTCAGTAGGACTCGCCCTAGTAGGCATAGGGGGCTTCCGGATGACGTACACCTGTACCGCCTGCCTCATGTTATTTGCCGCTTTCCTTTCGCTTCAGCTGAAGACCAACTTTACGCGGACAAAAAAGCTGAAGCTCAGCTTTAAGAATATCATCGCCATGGAAGCCATACTGCCGGTGGGCGTCAACTTCATCATGGTTCTGGGCGGCTCCGGCGTCTACTCCTTCCTCTTCCTCTTCGCCAGGGAGCAAGGCGTGACAGGCAATATAGGCTTATACTACACAGTATCCGCCTTGGTTCTGCTGGTCACCCGCCCACTGCTGGGCAAGCTTACCGACCGGTACGGCATCACCAGGATCGCCGTACCTGCCGTATGCCTGAATATCATCTCTATGTTTATGGTCAGCTACGCGACTACGCTGGCGGGTTTCCTCGCCTCGTCGGTAGTCCATGCCCTCGGGCAGGGCGCCACAGGGCCGGCCATCCAAGCCCTGACCATGAAGTCGGTACCCACAGAGCGCCGGGGGGCGGCGAGCAGCACCAACTACATCAGCCTGGATCTTGGCTCTATGCTCGGCCCCATCATCGCCGGCCAGGTAGCGCAGGCATTCGGCTACACCATGATGTGGCGGATCATGGTGATCCCATACATCGTGGCCACGGCTGTGCTGGTCTTGAATAGAAAAACCATCGTCCGCATCGAAGAAGAGTTCGCCGCTAGCGAATGACACAAAGGGGACGGTTCTTTTGTGTCATTGCGAAAACACAAAAGAACCGTCCCCTTTGTGCAAGATAAAAGAAGGAGGGGAACCCTATGTTAAAAAGCAATATCGGTTCAAGTATCTCCGCAAACGCGGAGGCCGCGGGGCGGGAAGCCGCCGTCAAGGCGAAGAGCGGGCTTGGGGAAGTGAAGCTGGCCTTCGCTTACGCAAGCGTAGCCTATGACCTTAAGCAAACCTTAGCGGGGATCGCCGCGGAGCTGCCGGGCGTACCGGTGGTAGGCAACACTTCCTTTACCGGCGTGATCACCCCCGACGGATTTGTCGGCGGCGACGACGGGTTCGTGGGAGTAATGGCTTTATCCGGGGACTCGCTTACCGTGGGCGCCGCCGGATGCGCGAAGGAAAACGACGCCCGGGAGACAGGGCGGACTGCGGCGCTGGAAGCCATGCAAGCCGCCGGGCAAAGCACGCCTCCGGACTTCTTCTATATGGCGGCTTCCCCGGGTGAGGAAGAATTCTACTTAAAGGGAATCACCGACGTCGTCGGCCGCGTGCCATTCTTTGGCGGCAGCGCCGCGGACAATAGCATCGCCGGCGAATGGAGCCTCTATACGGATGACGACATTTTCCCGGACGGGGTCACGGTGGTGTTTTTCTACGGGATATCCATGACAAACCTCTTCACCGGCGCCTACCGCGAGACCGGAGACGTGGGGATCATCACCAAGGTACGGGATAACCGCGTCCTCGTAGAGATCGACGGCGTCCCCGCGGTGAAGAAGTACGCATTGTGGGCGGGGGTCGATCCCGATTCCCTCAAGGGCGGCGACTTGCTCGTCTACACCATCACTTCGCCTCTGGGCGTGAAAGACCGCCTTGGCGACCTCACCGCGATCCGCCATCCTATGAACGGCAATGACGACTACTCTATGAATATCGGCGCGAACCTGGCGGAAAAAACCGCCGTCATCCGCATGGAAGCCACCGTGGACGAGCTTGTGGAAACCGCTTCTTCCGCCCTTGAAGAGCTGAAAGCCAAGACAAGCGGCCAAGCGGCCGCGTACCACCTCGTACACTGCGGCGGAAGGCGTGCCGGCATAGGCGACCGGATAGGCGAAGTAGCGGAAGCCGTGAAGAAAGCCGCGGGCGGCGTTCCATTTATCATGGAATTTACCTTCGGAGAGTACGGGTTCGAGGACGACGGGAATAATACCACTGGCGGGCTGATGCTCAGCTATACCGCCTTCGGAGAGTAAGGATCAGGCAACCTGACTGTGGAGTGAGGGAATACGTATGGTTTACCAGTATAGACCTGTGCGTTTTTATGGCATTGTATTCGCCCTGACATGGGTGTTTTGGTTCGCGGCGGCGCTTTTGGGACGAGTCGAGGCGCAGGACAGCGGATTGAGCTTTGTCCTTATGTTCTTTGGACTACTCGTACCTCCTGTCACGGCGCTGTGCACGGTACTGCTCTCGAAGAGCGCCGCGTTGAAAAAAGACCTCAGGGATAAGCTCATCGGCCTTTTTCGCGTCAAACCTCTTACCGTGCTGATTGCCGTAGCTTTATTCGGCGCCGTCATTGCCGGTTCGATTCTGCTGTCCACTTTGTTTGGGCAATCCATAAGCCAATTCGCTTTCGCGGACGACTTCTCCTTTGCCGGGGGCGGCGCGGTAGCGCTGCTGACCATCGTATTAGCGGCGTTTTTTGAGGAATTAGGCTGGCGTGGGTATGCCGAGGATTCGATCGCTTTCTACTTCTCCTGGTGGAAGGAGTCCCTTCTATTTGGCCTCGTTTGGGCTTTGTGGCATGTGCCCTTGTTTTTCATACCCGATACCTACCACTTCAATATCCTGCAGGAAAGCCCCTGGTTCGCGGTCAACTTCTTCATCTCCATCATGCCCCTTGGGTTCATCATGACCTGGGTATATGTTAAAAATGAACGAAGCATCTTCGCTTGTATGATTTTTCACTTTTTTGTGAACTTTCTCCAAGAGAAGATCGCCATGACACAGACAACGAAATGCGTGGAAACGTTTGTGCTATTCATTGTCGCGGGAATCATTGTGTATCTGAATAAAGAACTATTCTTTGAAACGCGGCACATTGGGAGATTGCTGCTGGAGAACGCGGATGATTTAAGGGGTGAATCGCGATGTTCAGGATCATATCCGCCCGCGAGGCGGCAGGCTTGATCAACGACGGGGACTGTATCGCCATCAATTCATTTCTGGCACTGTCCAATCCCGAGGCGCTTCATGACGCCTTGAATGAGCGCTTTGCGGAGACCGGCTCCCCAAAAGGGCTGCGGTTGTTTTGCGCGGCGGGCTTCGGCGCTTGGGATGAGAACCGCTTCGCCGACCGCTACATCAATGCCGGGGCGGTGCGGGAGGTCGTAGCCGGGCATTATAGCAGTATGCCTGCCGCGGTGAAGAAGGCGCTTGCGGGGGAGATCGAGGCGTACTGCCTCCCCCTGGGCGTATTGTCCCGCACGATACGCGCCGCGGCAGCCGGACGGGACTGGATACTCAGCGAAGTGGGCGTAGGCATCTACTGCGACCCCCGCGTAGATACCTGCGCGCTAAACGACAAATCGGCGAAAGAGCTTGTCGCCGTCCGGGAATTTGACGGCAAAGAGTATCTCCGGTATATGACGCCTAAGATCGACGTGGCGTTCATCAAAGGCACCACCGTCGACCCCAACGGCAACATCTCCTTCGAGAAGGAGTACCTCACGGTAGACGCCCTGGCGATGGCCCAGGCTACGAAGCGAAACGGGGGCACGGTGGTAGTGCAGGTGGAGCGGGTAAGCCATGTGTTTGCCCGCCCCCGCAGCGTGATCATCCCGGGCGTCTTGGTGGACGCCGTGGTCGTCCATGAGGCGCCCGCCGTCATCGAAGAGTACAACCCCGCCTTATCCGGCGATATCCATGTGCCGGCGACGCATATGGACTACTACATCAATAAGCTCTCCACCACAAGGGACAGGAGCGCCGGCAGCGGCGACCACACCGCGGACGTCATCGGCGAACGCGCCGCCTTTGAGCTGCGCCCCGGGCATATCGTCAATATCGGTATCGGCATCCCTGAGATGGTGGGGGTGTACGCGTCGAAAATGGGCATACTGAAGGATATCGCCATCACGGTGGAGGCAGGCGGCGTGGGCGGGCTGCCCGCTCCCGGCCTGGCTTTCGGCGCCACCATCGGCGCGGATATGATCTGCGATATGGCGACCCAATTCGATTTCTACGACGGCGGCGGGCTGGATATCTGCTTCCTGGGGGGCCTTGAGGCAGACGCCCAAGGCAATGTGAACGCCCACAAGCTGCCGGGAGGTTACGCCGGGATCGGCGGTTTCGCCAATATCACCCACGCCACGAAGACCATCGTATTCTGCATGAGCTTTAATACGAAAGGGCTCGTCGCGGCTAAGGAAAACGGCCAAGTGCAAATCAAGCGGGAAGGCGCCATCCCCAAGTTCAAGAAGGAGATCGCCGCCGTCAGCTTTTCCGGCAGAAACGCGGTAAGGCGGGGGCAGCGGGTGCTCTATGTCACCGAGCGCTGCGTATTTGAGCTCACTGAAAAAGGCCTGTCACTGAAAGAGGTATACCCCGGCGTAGATGAGACAAGCCAGATCCGGGCGCTGCTGGACTTTCCGCTAATTGATTAGAGCAAGAGCACAATGGGGACGGTTCTTTTGTGTTTCGAGAAAAACACAAAAGAACCGTCCCCATTGTGTCTTGTGTCACTCGCTGAGCTTCGCTACGGCTTCGGCTTCGTCGGCGGCGAAGTACAGGTACTTGCCGTTGTTGCTCTCATAGATGAAGTCGTGGAGCGGCTTGCTTGTGTAGCCGGAGAAATCCCCCACGATGGCAAGGCGGTAGCCGAAATTCACGAAGCGCTGGACGACTTCCCCCGCCACGCCGGAGGAAAGCCGGAAAAAGTCTTCGGATACGGCTCCTTTATTGACGACGATGCAGCGGCATTCGCCCTCGTATCCCACATAGACGGCAAAGTCCACGGCGGACTGCCTGTCGTAGATGACCGGCTCGCCGCTGTCTACGACGGCGATATTGCCGGCGGGGCTTCCCACTACCCTGATCTTCATATTTTCAAATGACATAACCCGGCTCCTCCTTGACGCTCAATGTTTACTGTCTGCCCGCCATAGGGTAAACAGTAATTTTTATTATTATCTACCCGTACAGCATATTTCATAAACGACAAATAATCAATATTTTATGATAAAATAGAGTTAAGGCAGCGGCAGGACAAAACCCGGGACGAAAGCCCGGCAACGCTGCCCCCTATACTCATAGACAAGGAGGCATGACGTCTATGATGGAAGAGACAAGGGACGGCCTGATCGAGGAAACCGCGCCGGGGGCGGATAAGATCGACCGGGCGTGGATGACGACATTTTGGGAAGCTTTCAGCGACGTCGTCATCGAGATGGACGCGGAGCACATCGTGACGAATATTCTCCGGAAGACCGACAGCACCTTTACGATGACGGATATCATCGGCAGGTCCTTTCTGGATATCGCCGTGGATAAAGACAAGGCGCAAGCGGCCCGGGAGCTGGAACTCCTCAGCACCACAGACGCGCCTTACCGGCGTTTCACGTTTTTGTCCAAGCATGGCAGATTCTACCGATGGACGCTGGTGACCCTGCGCAAAGACGGCGTACTCATCGGTTTACGGGGCATAGCCGTGGACGTGACCGAGCAGAGCCTGAATGAGATCACTCTAAACTGGCAGCGGGCCATCATCCAGGGGAGCAACGATTTCATCACGATCGCCGACATGGAAGGCCATGTGCTGTATACCAACCCCGGCGCGTACCGGATGGCCGGGCTCGATCCCGCCTCGGGGGAACTGCCGCCGGAGCGGATATTTACGCCGGAGCATCTGGAAGCCGTACGGGGGGAGGGGCTGGAGATGGCGGCCGGCGCCGGTTTGTGGGTCAGCCAAAGCGAACTTGTATGCGCGGACGGGAGGACGCTCCCCATCGAGCACAGTATGTTTAGCGTAAGGAACGACCAGGACGAAACCATACTCGTCGCCACCATCATAAGGGATATCACCGACTTTGTGGAGCACGAAAAGACCATGCGCAATGAGCAGTCCCAGGCGGAGATGCTTGCCTCGGTGGCTATGAGCTTTTCCCTGTCCGACGATTTTGACGCCAATATTAATGAAGCCCTGGCTTCCATCGGCGGCTTCATGGGCGTGGACTCCATGTATATCAGCCGGGACAATACCGAGGGAAAAAACTTCGTGAGCGATTACCAATGGGCAAATGACGACGCCCACAACGCGTACGCGAGCCAGGAGATACCTTACGCCAACCCGGATACGGGGGAGTACTCCAGGGAGTACGCCTTGCTGCGGCGCGTGCCGATATTTGTATCCAATGATCTATCCGCCTTCGAAAATAGTTTGTTTACCAAGGCGCGGGAAGCTGGGGTCAAGAGTATCGTGTGCATGCCCATCCATGTGGACGACCGCTTCTGGGGATACATCGGCTTGAATATGTATACTGCCTGCCGCGTGTGGACCGAGAGGGATATCCAGTTCATCAAGACCATCTGCGGCATACTTTCCACATCCCTGGAGAAAGGGCTCATGTCCCAGCGCTGGCTGTCTTCCCAGGCTAATCTGCAGGCGGTGGTCGGCAATTATCCGGGCCTCATCTGGAGCTTGGATTCCAAGCGGCGTTTCACCCTGTATGACGGCGCCATCCTCAGCGAGCTGGACGACGTCCCCTCAGAGATCGTCGGGCAGAACATGTACGACTATGTGGACGAGCGCCCCGGGGCGCTCCACTCCGGCATGCCGGAAAAAGTGGAGCTGACATTCGCCGGGGAGCCGCAGGACTGGATGATCGAGCTGGACAACGGGATATACCGCTGCAACACCATGCCCATATGGGGGGCCCAGGGCGCCATCATCGGCGTGGTGGGGGCTTTGGTGGACGTCACCGGTATGATACGGCTGCAGATGGATCTGGAGGAGGCGCGCATAGCTGCCGAAGCGGCAAGCGTGGCGAAAAGCGAGTTTTTGTCGCGGATGAGCCACGAGATACGCACGCCCATGAACGCCATCATCGGCATGACGCAAATCGCCCGAAACGCCGGGGACTGGGAGCGCGTCGCCAGCTGCCTGGCGAAGATCGACGCCGCGTCGAAGCATCTGCTGGCGCTGATCAACGACGTCCTGGATATCTCTAAGATCGAAGCGAACAAGCTGGAGCTGCAGGATACGGTATTTGATTTGGGGGGCTGCATCGAAAATATCCGCACGATGATCGCGGTGAGGGCGGAAGAAAAGAAGCAGACCTTCGACCTGCGGTTTAGCGAAACGCTGCCCGGGTACCTGGAAGGGGACGAGCTCAGGCTGACCCAGGTGATCATCAACCTGCTGAGCAACGCGATCAAGTTCACGCCCGAGCGCGGCGCCATCTCCCTGGACGTGCGGGAGCGGGAGTGGGAGCGTGACGGCGGCATGTGCACCCTGGAGGTGCGCGTCAGGGACAGCGGCATCGGCATCACACCGGAGCATCAGACCAAGCTCTTCACGCCCTTTGAGCAGGGCGACGGCAGCATAACGCGGGAGTATGGCGGCACCGGGCTGGGGTTGGCGATATGTAAGTACATCGTGGAGCTTATGGGTGGCGGCATCTGGGTGGAGAGCGTCATCGGCGAGGGCAGCGAGTTTGCCTTTTCCGTGAGGATGCGCATCAGCGACGAAGCCGCCTACCGGCAGACCGGCGCGGCGGAGCGGGCCTACGGCGACGAAGCCGCAGCGGGGGTCGACAATCTCAGCAGGTATACGGTGCTGTTGGTGGAGGATGTGGAGATCAACCGGGAAATCGTATCCGCTATGCTGGAAGACACCCATGTATCCATCGACTTCGCGGAAAATGGCGTGAAGGCGGTGGAGATGTTTGCCGCAGCGCCGGAGCGGTACGACATCATCCTCATGGATATGCAGATGCCGGTGATGGACGGATTGGAAGCCACGCGGCGCATACGCGCCCTGGACACGGACTGGGCCAGGGAGATAGCCATCGTCGCCATGACGGCGAATGTGTTCAGGGAAGATGTGGATAAATGCATGGAAGCCGGCATGAACGACCACATCCCCAAGCCTATCGACAGCGACCAACTTCTGGAGAAGCTTGTCCACTATATCTTCATGAGCAGGTATGCGCTCCGCCGGTGATCTAGTGTAGCTTATACTAAGCGGACCGCGCCGGTCAGGCGCAGAGTAGCCGCGGGAGGCGAGATGGCCGATAAGAATGAAGCGGGCCCGATGATAGGCAGGCTCAGGGAAGAGATCGATCCCGTCGCTGCCCTGCTGTACCGCGCCCACGCGAAGATGGCGAAAAGCCATAAGGACGCGAAACCGGTGGAAGGCTTCGATTACCAAAAGGAGAAGGATATCCTGGACGCGCTGAAGAAGCCCGCATCCGTGGCGGACTACCATCGCGCTTTGCTGAACGCCCAGAGGTTCTACTACCGCAGCCGCGCTTTAAGCGACGATTTCCGGAACCGCTGCGTCTTTCTTTGCGTGGAGGATATCAGCCATCTGCCGGCTTTGAATGAGGAAGAGGAATACAACAGCCGCCTGCTGACTGAAGCGCAGTACCGCGACGGCAAACTCAGCAAAGGGGCTTATGATAAGTATATGGCCGAGCCCAGCCCGTGGCCCGGCGCCATCCCTGCCTTCCGCTTCCTGACGACGATACTCGCGGAGATGGGCGAAGGGGAGGTCGCGGAGCTCGTATCCGCGCTGAAAGAAAAGTACAACGCCATCATCGGCGGCTAGTGGTCTGTCAAGCCTAAAAGTTCGCATTGATTTGCGAGGAGTTTTTTCGCAAGACAAGGCACGAAGAGGGCGAATAGCCGTAGTGCTATTTAACCGATGAGTAACGCAGTATTGCGAAAAAAGAACCGCAAATATGTGAAGATTTAGGCTTGACAGGCCACTAGGGCGATGCGCCAATGTCAGCAGCCGACGCCTGCTATACGTCCATATCCAGCAAGGGGGCTGCGGCGTCCGGCTCTGCTCCGGCCTCGTCCCTGCCGGCGTCCGGCTCTGCTCCGGGTTCCATGCCCGCGCCGAAGGCTCCGCTGTCGATGATATCCCTGACGCTCTGCCCGTCTACAGCCAGGTACCTGGCAAGAGGCTTGATCCGTATCCTGCCTTTCCTGTCCTCGCACTGGTCTATAGCCATATAGTGCGGCTCTGTAAGCGAGCCTTCCGGCGGCTGATAAAAGGTGACGCTCAGGTACTCCTGCCGGCTTTCCGCCCCAACCCGGGCAAGCTCCCTGAAGTCGGCGTACATGCCGCCTTCCAGCTTGCCGATCAGCAACCGGACGTCCTCAGGCAAGTTCGTAGTGGCTTTATCCGTCATCTCGGCGTACCAGGCGCCGGCTTCCTCGGAGTAGGGCCGCCCGGGCTGTACCCAGGTCATAAGCGCCGCGGCGCCGGCCATGATGAGGAATTCCAGCACCCAGACGACGCCGAGAGGCGTCCCCGTCACGATACGGGCTTTGCTGAAGCCCCATACGCCGAATTCGTTGATGATACGCATAGCTACAATGACGTCGCCGGGGCGCTTGAAGTAGAAAAGGGACTCGGCGAACCTCTCCCCCAGGGTCATTGGGAATCCGTACACCCTGGAGACCACGAGAGGTATATATACGCACCATTGGATATACTTCATCACGCACACGGCGGCCAGGGTGAGGGCTAGCACCATAAGGGGGCTTCTGGCTTTGCCAAGGACGACCGCCCGGTCGATGAGGAAGCCCGCCAGCAAGCCGCAGCCCGCGGTGAGTACTACATTAATATAGACAAAGGGTATGAAGTGGACAAGATAGATATATATGTTGCTTATCACCGGAAGGCTTATGCCCATAAACAGCAGGAAAAGCAGGAAAAACTCCAGCGTGCTTTTACCCGACGGTTTATAATAGGATGAATTCATGTCGATACCTCCGCTATATCGACTATATCATCAAGGTTAAATTTTTTCAATAGCGCAAAATGTGATATAATAACCGCTAGGTGCGCCGGTTCTGTAACTATGAGCATAGCTCATCTTAGGAGTGATGGATTTGTTTAAACTGCTGGCGAAGGCCAAACGGTACCTATCTTCGATTGTCCTAATCATAACTCTGCTTTTCATCGTCGCCATATGCAATCTCTTGCTGCCGCGCCTGATGGCGAGCCTGATCAACAACGGCATCAACCGCTCGGACAATGCCTATATCCTGCGCACGGGGCTGCAGATGCTGGGGATCGCGACGTTTGCCGTATTGTGCCAGATCACCACGACCCACCTGACCTCCCGCTCCGCTACGGGTTTCGGGCGGGATCTGCGCTCGGAGACCTTTCATAAAATCACCAACTTTTCCATGCAGCAGACGGACGAGTTCGGCACGGCGGCCCTCATCACCCGCACCGCCAGCGACGTGAGAGAGATGCAGATGTTCCTGCAGATGGGTTTAAATAGTGTCGTCAGCGTACCGCTGAATATGATCGGCGGCATCATCATGGCTTTGTCCATGGACGTGAAGCTGGGCGCCGTCATCGTCGTGGCCATGCCTGTCATGCTCATCATCATCATCCTGTACATCAAATGGGTGCGCCCCCTCTTTGAAGCCATGCGCGACAAGTTTGACGGCGTCAGCCGCGTGCTCCGGGAGAACCTGGGGGGCATAAGGGTCATCCGCGCTTTCAATACCATCACCCGGGAGCAGGAACGCTTCAATCAGACCAACCTGGAGTACACGAGCATCAACCGGACCGCCCGCCACCGTATGGCCCTGCTCAATCCCATGACCACGATCGTCATCAGCGGCGCTACCGTCGCCGTCTACTGGTTCGGCCAGTTCCGCATACAGTCCGGCGCCATGAGCGCGGGGGACATCATGGCATTCTCCCAGTATGTGACGCAGATACTGGGCGCTGTGATGGGACTGCAGATGATGTTTAGCCAGATCCCCAGCGCCATCACCGCGGCAAACAGGCTAAATGGAGTGCTGGACGCCGTGCCCCTCATCGAAGACCCCGAGGAACCGGTCTCGCCCCCGGAAGGGGTGCGGGGGGAGGTGCGCTTCGACAACGTCACCTTCCGCTATCCCGGCGCGGAGAAACCTGTGCTGGAGCATATATCATTCGAAGCGCGCCCCGGCGAGACCACGGCCATCATCGGCGGCACCGGCTCGGGCAAATCGACCCTGGTGTCCCTGATTCCGCGCCTCTATGATATACAGGAAGGGGCCATCTACTTCGACCGCACCGACGTCACGGGGATGACCCAGCATGACCTCCGCACCCGCATCGGTTTCGTCACCCAGGAAGCCCAGCTCTTCACCGGTAGTATCGCCGGCAATATAAGCTTCGGCAAAGCGGACGCCACATTTGAGGAGATCAAGGAAGCGGCGCGCGTCGCCCAGGCGGACGACTTCATCGAGGGGATGAAAGAGGGATACGGCTCCTTCGTGTCCCAGGACGCCACGAACTTGTCCGGGGGCCAGAAGCAACGCATATCCATAGCCCGGGCCATCGTCCGCAAGCCTGAGGTATATATCTTCGACGACAGCTTCTCTGCTGTAGACTACAAGACGGAGGCCGACTTGCGCGGGGCGCTCAAAGGCGTCACCCGGGAGGCTTCCGTCATCATCGTCGCCCAGCGGGTATCCACTGTGATGGACGCCGACCGCATCATCGTACTGGACGAGGGCGTATGCGCGGGCCAGGGCTCCCACGAAGAGCTGATGAGGACCTGCGCCGTCTACCAGGAGATCGTCCGGTCACAGCTGAGGGAGGAGGAGATCGCATGAACGACGGGAAAGCGACCAAGCATAGCGGCGACGACCGTTTCGCCGACATCCCCGAGCAGAAGTACAAACGCGACAACGAGCCTCCGCCACAGAACCGATTCATGGGCATGCCCCTCGGCGCAGGCGGCGGCCCGGGCGGGGGCGGCAGGATCATGATGGGCGGCGGCGGAGGCGGTCCGGGCGGCGGCGGCATGATGGGCGGCCACGGCATGCCTTCGGACAAGGTCCACGACGTGAAGAAGACGCTGAAGCAGACCCTCAAATATATGTGGCCCCTCAAGTGGTCCCTGCTGGCTATCGTGGTTTTCTCCGGGGCTACGTCACTGATCACCGTATGGGTGCCCGCCATATCCCTGCACATCATCGACAACTTGAACGAAGCCGCGAAGGGCTTCTTCGACCACAGCGACCTGATCCGCTGGATGATCCTGCTGGCCTCCGTATCTATGGCCAACGCCCTGTGCGGCTTATGCCAGCAGTGGATATCCGCCAACGTCACCCAAAGGATCGTCTATAAGTTCCGCTACGACCTGGAGAGCAAGCTTTCCCGGCTCCCCTTGCGCTACTTCGACGGGCGCACCCACGGGGAAATACTCAGCCGCGTGGTGTATGACGTGGATACTATCGGCCGTATGATGCAGATGAGCATCACCCAGGTCATCACCTCCGTCATCACAATCACCGGCGTCCTCATCATGATGCTTAGGCTCAACCCCCTTCTCACTTTGATCACCATGAGCGTCACTCCCTTGTATCTGCTTGTGGTCTACGTCATCGCCCCCCGCTCCCAACGCTACTTCGTGGGCCAGCACCGCTCTCTGGGGGATCTGAACGGCCACATCGAAGAGATGTACAGCGGCCAGCGGATCGTAAAATTATTTAACTACGAGCAGAACTCCATCGACGAGTTCGAGGAGATCAACGAGCGTTATTATCAGTACTCCCGTAAAGCCCAATTTATCTCGGGGCTGATCAACCCCCTGGTGCTCTTCCTCGGCAACCTGAGCTATGTGCTGGTCTGCGTCGTAGGCGGCTTCTTTATGACCAGGGGCGCCATAAGCCTTGGCAGCATCGCGGCTTTCATGCAGTATGTCCGCCAGTTCAACACGCCTCTGGCCCAGGCTTCCCACATCGCCGAGCATATACAGTCGGTGCTGGCGGCGGCTGAGCGTATCTTCGCCGTGCTGGACGAAGAAGAGGAGATACCGGATAAGGCGGGCGCGGTGGAGATCACGGAGCCGAAAGGCGCTATCCGCTTTGAGCATGTGGTCTTCGGCTATACTCCTTACCATACGCTGATGTCGGATATGGACATCGACGTGAAACCCGGGCAGACCGTAGCGGTGGTGGGGCCCACAGGCGCGGGCAAAACCACCCTGGTCAACCTCCTGATGCGTTTCTACGATGTGAACGCCGGGCGGATCACCGTGGATGGGGTGGATATCCGGGATATGGCCAGGGGCAACCTACGCACGATGTTTGGCATGGTCCTGCAGGATACATGGCTATATAAGGGGCCAATCCGGGATAATATCGCCTACGGCAACAAGGGCGCCACGGACGAAGAAATCGTGGCCGCTTCCGTCGCCGCGCGTTCGGACCACTTCATACGCACGCTCCAGGATGGTTACGATACTGTCATCAACGAAGACGCCACCAATATATCTCAAGGGCAAAAGCAGCTCATCACCATTGCCCGGGCATTTCTGGCCAATCCCGCATTCCTGATCCTGGACGAGGCTACCTCCAGCGTGGATACGCGTACGGAGATCCTGATCCAGGCCGCCATGGAGAACCTGATGAAGGGGCGCACCAGCTTTGTCATCGCCCACAGGTTATCCACCATACGTAACGCCGATATCATCCTGGTGATGAACGAAGGCGCCATCGTGGAGAAAGGCGACCATGAGAGCCTGATGAAGGCAGGCGGATTCTATCACGACTTGTACAACAGCCAGTTTGGCAAAGCGTCGTAGGGGTTCGACTTACCTTTTCGATATAGCGGAGCACTAGACCCGAGAAGACAAGGAGGCGCGAATATGGCAAAAAGTCAGATTTGGGAGACCCGCCCACTGGAGTTTTGGTCCAAAGCGAAGGAGCTCCGGGCAGGCTGGCAGAAGTCCATCGAGAGCAAGGAAAAAGTAGTGGGCCAGGGCAATAGCGGCGATATGCTCTATGACTGGTCCGCCGCCTTCGACGCCCTCACCATCATCGAGGACAATCCCGTCGGGGCGATGATGGCGAACAAAAACGAGCCTTTTGCCCGCAAGGCCAGGCTGGCCAGCGAGGTCAGAGGCTGGGGCAGGGAGATCTGCGGCTATCAGGGCAACTGCTGGGGGGCGCAGTTCCTGGGGTACCTGGAGGACGGCACAGAGTGGCCCCGGCGCAAGCTGGTCGTGCCCATGCCCTGCGTATGCGACCAGCACGGCAAGCGGGGGCAGCAGGCCAGGGACTTCGAGAATATGCCCCAGTGGATGGCGGACAGGCTGATCTATATCGGCCCCTTTGACCCGGCGCGCAACGAAGCTATGATGGAGCACAGGGTCTACTGCTACCTGAAGATATTCAACGACATCGAGCGCATCTTCGGGCAGAAGTGCGACGACGAGAAGCTGATCAAGCTGAAGGAAGGCAACCTGCAGATCAAGCAGTACGCGAAAGAAGTATCCTACATCATGGCCCGGACCATCCCCACGCCCATGTCGGTGAAGGATCTTTACTCCGTATACACCATCGGCGGGCTGACCAAGGTCGACCCCCAGGATACCATCGACTTCTGGAAACTTGTCCGGGACGAGGTGAAGTGGCGGGCGGACAATAAGATCGCCGCTGTGGGCAACGAGCGCTTTCGTTGGATCGAAGCCCATCCGCCTTCCTGGCACTACATGAAGTATTATCGCTATATGGAGGACTACGGCGCGGTCTGCCTGGGCTCCCAGTACTCCCATCTGGTAGGGGGGAACCTGGAGTATAAGCCGGACGGCAGCATCGACGCCAGGGCATTTCCCGCCTGGCCGGAGGATACGCCTATGAAGACGCGGGAGGATATCATCCGGGTATCCAGCGGTACCGACGCCAGGAGGACGGATACCTATAAGATGGACGAATACCTGCGCCGGGACGCCATCGTGGAGTTCGCGAAAATCATGCAAGCGGACGGCGCGCTGCTGCCCAACTGGCGGGCCGGCATAGGCTGCGCCCTGACCCGCAAGGAGCAGGCCATGTACCTGAAGGAAGCGGGGCTGAGCGTCATGCACTATGAGGGCAGCCAGCCCGGCGAGAGGACCGACCTGGACGAGAAGCGCCTTCTTGACCAACTGGATACCTGGATGGAGAGCCTGGGCATGCGTAAGCTGTAGAGCCGAAGGAGGAGCGTGTGATGAAGAAAATAACCATGTTTGTGATGGAAACATGCCCGCACTGCAACCGGGCGCTGCGCTGGATGGAAGAGCTGTACGCGGAAAACGCCGCCTACTCCGCCATCGAGATCGAGAAGATAGACGAGCAAGCCCATCCCGAGATCGCGGACAAGTATGACTACTACTACGTCCCCACATATTATGTCGGGGGCGAGAAGCTCCATGAAGGCGTAGCCAGCCTGGAAATCATACGGGGCGTATTTGACGCGGCTATGAAATGAGAGGTGGACCGAATGATGAAACGAAATATGCCGCTCAGCGCGGCGGCGGCGCTGATCTTTTGCGTGTTGCTTTGTTTCCTGGCGGGCTGCGGGGCTTCGTCAGGGGCTAATGCCGGCGCCCCGGCGCCGGCGCCTGAGCCGGAGCCCGCGTCGCCGCCCCGGCCCCTGGAGGAGTTGGTCGCGGATACGATGCAGGCGACCATCACCATGGAGGACGGCGGCGTCATCGTGCTTGAGCTTTATCCGGATCTGGCGCCCCAGTCGGTGCGCAACTTCGTCTTCCTGGCCCGGGATGGTTTTTACGACGGGCTCAAGTTCCACCGCATCATGAAGAACTTCATGATCCAGGGGGGCGACCCGGACGGCACCGGCGGCGGCGGGCCCGGCTACACCATCAAGGGCGAGTTCGCGGAAAACGGGGTCGTCAACGACCTCAAGCATACCCGGGGCGTATTGTCCATGGCGCGGCGCAACGAGTATGATACCGCCGGCTCCCAATTCTTCATCATGCACGGGGACAATGCCGGCCTGGACAACAAATACGCCGCTTTCGGGCGGGTGCTCAGCGGCATGGACGTCGTAGACCGGCTGGCCGCCACGCCAAACTCCGGGGACAATGGCGCGGTAGCCGAGGAAAACAAGCCGGTCATCCGCACGATCACCATCGACGACGACAGGGAACTGCCCGAACCTAACCGGATCAAGTAATGCCTTATTTATATTTGCCGTAGTCCCGCAGGGTCTCGAACATGGCGTTCACATTCTCGATGGGAGCCTCGCCGAAGCTGTAGCCGCCTTCGAATATATAGCCACCCCCCGGGGCGCATATGTCCAGGGTGCGCTTCACTTCGTCTATGACCTGCTGTTTCGTCCCGTGCTCCACGATCCACACCGGGAATCCGCCGGCGATGCAGGCGATATCCCCCAGCTTCTTTTTCGCCTGAGCCAGATCTACGTTTTCAAAATGATAGACGACCATATTGGGGTCTACTTCCGTGAGATGGTCGAGGCGGGTGGTGTAGCCGCCCTCCGTGTATACGTAGCATTTGAAACCGGCGGAAGTGATCTCGTTGATGATCATGCGCAGGTGCTTCCAGTAGAGGTTGACATACTGCTCTTCATTCATGAAGCCGTCCATGCCCTTGTGCAGGATCAGGTGCCCCCACTTGCTGTCTTTCAGATGGGCGTTCGCTTTAGCCGCGGCCCGGACATTGGCGAGGACCCTCTCGATGCGCTCGTCGATGAACCGCTCGATGACGCCCCTGTTTTCGTACATATCCACCATGCTGTCCAAGGTGCCCCGGAGGAAGTCGCTGTAGCTGTCAAAAGGCACGGCGCCGCCTATGCCGGCGCTAAAGGAGGGGTAGCCCATCTCCAGCATTTTGTCGGATCCGGCGGCGTGGATCTTCTGGACTTCCTTGTTCATGTCGTCGATCTTCCACAAGGTCTCGATCACATGGCGCATCTCCGGCCGGGACAAGTGGGCGGCGAGCATGCTCGCATCGTAGCTGACGCCCAGCATGGATGTATTCCAGTCCGCGAAGGGCTCCAGCAGCCCGGTGACCTTGGGATAGCCTTTCTGAAACAACCAGCCGCTATAGTCCCGTTCGAAGAAGGGCATCTCCTCTTCCAGCAGGACGGGGAACTCGATGAACTGATGATAGGAGTTATCCGGGACCCTCTTGTCCGGCGCGCCCGGCCAGGCGCAGGCCTTCGGGCTCATCAGCTCCAGCATAGGGCCTTTGCCCGCGTTGGTGTAGAAGCCCATGGCGGCGTCCGGCTGGAACTCGTTCAGATACTTGACCGCTACCTCGACGCCGATCCGGGCGTCATAGGTGAGCTCCGCCATGGTGTGCCCGTAGTAGTCCACCGCGAATGGCGTCATCCCCGGCATGACCGGCACACGGTCAGGCTCCTTGTTGGCGGCGGCCGTCATCACCCGCTGTACCCTCGCGTCGTAGGCGGCTTTGTTTTCATTTGTTGACATTTCCTTCATCCTCCTTCTTTGTTCTGACAAAATAAACGTCCGGTAGTATGATGTTGTTTTCCGTACCATCATTTTTATCACGCCAGGCGACGACGAAGCGTATCTTTGCCTGGTGAGGGGCGTATCCTTTCCGCCGCAACTCGTCGATGCGTTGGATAAAACTCTTGGAGAAACGCAGTATCTCGCGGGGTCCGCGAGGCGTCTCCAAGGACAATCCAGGCGTTGTGGCCTGTTCTTCTCCGCGACGCCCATCATGAAGTGTGAGGGCAAGGCTATCGCCGCTTCGCAGCCCTTCTATCACCCCAGACCTGTTTTTAAAGAAACCCAGATTAACGTCCCGATGAGAGAGCTGGGCAGTCAATACCTCCGGCGGGAGATATGCCACGGGATCAAGGCGCCTTAACGCGCCGGGGACGGTGAAGCCGTCGAAGCAGCTGCCGCTATAGTGGATATACAACGCTTCTTTTGCCCGGGTCAAACCGACATAGAGCTGCCTCTTTTTCTCATCGGAATCGCAATAAAACTCATTAAGCAACATGAATACGCTGTCAAACTCCCGGCCCTTGGCTTTGTGGATGGTGGATACGACGACTTCGTCCCGGCTAAAGCGATGGGAGTCTTCCAGCTTGGATTCCCGGATGAATTGCTCCAAGTCGGATCTGTACCGCCGGCCATTTACCCCGTCGAAATCCTCCAGCAGGTTGAGGCAGTATTCCAAGCACTCGCTTTGGCTGTAATGGGTACGCAATTCGCGCAGCGCGGAGTCCCACTCTTCGCGATCGATCGTTGACGAGAGGCTCTCTTGATTTAAACTGCCTAAGAAAAACCGGAATTCCGCTAAATCGCAGAGGTCAAAGCCGTCGTTGGATTGGATGAGTTTGGCTTTGATCCCTTCCTTAAGCAGCAGGCCCATGATCATCAGCGCCTCGTCGTTTGCCTTTGTCAGGACGCAAACGCTCCCGCCGTTGTATACTGCTTTAATATGCTCGACTACCGCGACTTCCAGATTCCGGCTTTTGTGTTTGACCATTTCGACCACGCCGTCTTCCTGCTGATAAGCAGACAAGGGACGGCTCTTCATGCGGTGGGAGATCGTCCCGGCAAAGGCGTCGGCTAAAGCCACGATATTTCTCCTGCTGCGATAGTTCTCCAGCAGTTCGTAGACCTTCGCCCCATGCCCGCTTGCCAGGGATTCGAAATGTTTTGAATCCGAGCCCCGGAATTCGTAGATGTTCTGATCGTCGTCCCCTACGGCGATGACGCGCATTTCATCGTTTCTGTCCATCAATGCTTTGATGAGGCTGAATTCATCTTCAGACATATCCTGGGCCTCGTCGATAACGACGACTTTTTTTGTGATACGCACAGTTTCCGCGTCGCCTGTTTTAATTCGTTTCGCCGCTTTTTTGACTACTTCATCCACCTCTTCCAGGCTTCCGATCCTGCCCAGAAGATCGAAGCAGTAAGCGTGAAACGTCTTGATTTCGACGAAATGCGCGGCATTTCCTATAAGCCCGATCAGTTGCCTTTTAAACTCAGTCGCCGCCGCCCGTGAGAAAGTGAGCATCAGGAGCTGTTCGGATTTAACGTCGTCCAGCAGGATGAGGGCGGCCAGCTTATGGACCAGCACCCTCGTCTTACCGCTGCCCGGCCCGGCTGCCGTAACGATGTATCTTGACGCCGCGTCGTTGATGATCTCTTTCTGCGCGCGGTCGAGACTGCCGAACACGATTTCGTATTTCTGCGGAGTGATATTCCGTTCGATTTCTCCGGCCCGCTCCTCCTTGAAGTACTTCGCGATAAACTGTTTATAGTCCATTCGGAAGTAATCATTGACGAAGCGCAGCGCCTCGTCGTAGTCGCGTGTCATCATATTCGCGTATTCGCCGACGATGTGTATCTGCTGAATCCTTAGCTTATAGAATTCATTGAGGGACGCGTAGTCCGCTTCCTTGTAATCAATCCGATTGTTTAGCTCAAGCCTCTGGATATCCATGGCGTTATATAGAACCAGAAATCCGCCTTCCAGAGTAAGGGCGTGTATCGTTGATAAGTATAATAACGCGTCTTCCACATCGGAGATATCCGTTTGGCCTTGGTTTTGAAAGAGTCGGGCTTCCAAGTCGTAAGCGACTTTCAGCTCCAATACAGAAAAGGGGATCAGTATCTCTTTTCGAAACGCGTCCGCCTCGACTTCGCCTGAGGCGAACTTGCCGAATAAGTATCGGACGATGAACTCCGCCAGATCCGAGCGCTTTTGATATCTGCTCAGAAAATCGCCGGCGCTTATCTCCGGTGCGATCTCGATATGATCGTCCGCCATCGACTGGATTTTCTTAATGTATCGCCGAATGATCCAGAAGTATAGGATAGTCTTAATGGCCTTGACCGACGTGCTTTTCACACCTGACTCTTCCGCTATGCCGTTAACTTCCTTGATGTTGATCTCTTTGGTTTCGCCGCCGATGAAAGAAACCAGAAATTGCTCCAGCAGCATAAAATTCCGCAGGACGGTAAGGGATTTGTTTTGCTCTCTACTCCCTTGGATAAATGCGCTCATGTCGGCCGAATCGGAAAGGATCCCTTCTTCACGCATCAAGCCTACGGCTTCGATCACCTGCTCCATCGGAAGGCCAAGCCGGTCGGCGATATAGTCCACGCGGGATTCGGCGTCATCCTGCCCGGCCTTAGCCCGGCTCCTGCTTGATATCAAAAGGGAAATGATTCGCGCCGCGGCTTGCTTTTGGGCGGCGTTTAATCTGGCTGAAGCTTGTATGGCGGAGGAGGCTTCCATCATTGTTTTGACCGATATGCTCGTCGCGTAAATCTGAGGCATGTTCATCCCCCGCTTGACATACCCCGCTGTCTCAAGGGCGGCGACCGCGGTTTTGACCCTCGTCTCTACGTCGAGGACGCCCTCGTCCCAGCCGGCTTGACGGGCGATTTCCAAGGGGGAGCGGCGAAGGGCGCTGCGATATCTTGTCAAGTCCTTGATGGCTCGCCAGACTTGTTGGATCTCGCTTATGCTTAATTTCGTCTGATTCAGTAAGATAAAGTGCTTGTCCAGATCGTCGTCATGAAACAGCACATAGCAGTCGGCCTGGAGGGACGGATCCCGCCCGGCCCGGCCCGCTTCCTGAACGTAGCTTTCCAGGGAATCGGAAATGTCGAAATGGATAACCAGACCGACGTCGCTCTTGTCCACACCCATGCCGAAAGCGGTAGTCGCGACGATGATCTGCGCTTCACCGCTGAGGAAAGCCTCCTGATTGGCGATTTTATCCGAAGAATCCATCTTGCCATTATATGGCAACGCGGAAAGGCCATCGCTTACAAGCCTCGCCGCTATTTCCGCCGTACGGCTCACTCTCGACACGTACACGATAGTCGGGCAATCCTTCCACATGATGATGTTTCGCATCGATTCATATTTATCGTTGTCATCCTTTTTATACAGGACTTCATAGCGGAGGTTGCTTCGCTCAGCGTTGGTGGTGAACATTTCAAGCTCAATTTGCAATTTCTGCTTAAAATAGTCTTTGATGTCGCTGATGACTTTCTGCTTCGCCGTGGCGGTGAAGCAGGAGACGGGTATGGCGGTCTCGATCCCCTTCTTCTGCTGCAACTCATGGATAAAGCCGCCGATATGGAGGTAGTCGACGCGGAAGTCCTGCCCCCAGGAAGAGAAGCAGTGGGCTTCGTCTATCACGAAGCGGACGACATTTCGGGATAATAATAGTTTTTCTATCGTTTTAGAGCGAAGGGATTCCGGCGATATATACAGGATGGTCGCAAGACCGCTTTCCACCCGGGCGATAGCTTCCGCTCTCTCGATCTGGCTGAGGAGACCGTTGATGGTCACCGCGTCGGCTATACCCAGAGCGGCAAGGTTGTCTACCTGATCCTTCATCAGGGACTGCAAAGGCGATATCACGACGGTCAGCCCTTTTGACGCTTCGCCCGCGATGAGCGCGGGGAGCTGAAAGGTCAGCGACTTGCCGCCCGCCGTAGGAAATATAACGAGCAATGAGCGGTTCTGTACAGCCGCTTTAGCCGCCTTCTCCTGAAGAGGTTCGCCGTCATATGTACGGAACGACGCATAACCGAATACCGTTTTAAGCCGGGCATGGACGTTCAGATGGGTATTGCAGTATAGACAGCCTTCTTCACAGGGATCATTTCGGAGTATCCTGACGATGTGTTCTATATCCGGAAAGCTTCTGTAGACCCAAGGCGGCGTGACGGAGTAGCGGTCGTCGGTAGAAATGAGGGCAAGGCAATAAGCCAGCTCCACAGGGCGGTCATTGATGATATCCGCCAGGGGCGCATGGCTGCAGATCCGCCCATTGAATTCCGCTTTGATCATCGCTTCGGCTTGCTCGGCGTCCGGGGGATGACCCGCGAGGGGATTCCGAAAAAGGTTTCCGGCGCTCTCTTCGCCGCTCTTCATGTATTGAAAGAAGCCTGAGAATAACCCATGCCCGTGAAGCAGAGCATAATAAATACTTTTGAGATTACCGCTAAGGCACTCAAAGGCGTTTACTTCATCAAAGAATAGATCCATGGCCTTGATCGCGTCATTTAATGGATTATTGAGTTCTTCCGACTGCAGTTTATCGTCCTTAAGCAGGGCGTGGTATGGTTTTTTGGGGAACAATAGGGGCGACAGGCAGAGGGTGTCGACGATGGCGGCCTTGGCAGCCCCGGGGACGCGGACGTCATCGTCGTCGCCGGGTAATAAATCCCGGATGTAGTGTATATCGTGCCCGAGGATATTATGCCCGCAGATAAAGCCCGCACCGCCGATAAATTGCGTAAATTTCGCGCCGACGCTGGTTCGGCACTTTGAGCGGTCAGGCTTGACCGCTCCTAAGTCAATGAATCTCCCATTTTTCGGGTCGACTTCCGCGTCGATGAAAACGATTTGGGCCATATCTGTGCTCCGGGTGCTTGTGCGATGTGCTGTGATCATCTTACCAACTCCGGGTGCTTGTGCGACGTGTTGTGATCATCTTGCCAACTCCGGGTGCTTGTGCGACGTGTTGTAATCAAGCCAAGTATAGCACAGGCCGGACAACGTCCACAATATGGCGTTTTGCTTGTTGACAAACCCGGCTGCATGATGAATAGTTATGGTATGGATTCCATACGCTGCACAGTCAATCGCATTACCTACGCGAACGAAGAAAACGGATACACCGTGCTCCGGACCAGAGCAAGCGGCTATAGCGAAACCGTCACCGCCGTCGGCATCATGGGCGCGGTGAAGGTCGGCGCCGTCCTGACCATGCGGGGCGAGTGGAAGACGGACGCGAAGTACGGCCGTCAGTTTGCCGTGCAGGAGTACGAGGAGACGCTCCCCGCGACGGTACGCGGTATCGAGAAGTACCTGGGCTCAGGCTTGATCAAAGGCGTCGGCCCCGTCCACGCTTCACGCATCATAAGGGCTTTCGGCGCGGACTCCCTGCGGGTGATCGAGGAGACGCCGGAGAAGCTCATCGAAGTCCCCGGCATCGGCGAGAAGCGGGTGGAAATGATCATCAAAGCCTGGCAGGAGCAGAAGGAAGTAAAAAACATCATGCTCTTCCTGCAGGAGCACGGGGTCGGCACGGCTTACGCGTTTCGGATATTCAAAGAGTACGGCGCGGAAAGCATCGCCGTCGTCAGGGATAATCCTTTCCGGCTTATCGAGATATGGGGGATCGGCTTTCGCACGGCGGACGCCGTGGCGCAGAAGATGGGTTTCGATCAGGAAAGCCCGTACCGCTGCCGGAGCGGTATCCTGTACGCGTTGAACGAATGCTCAAACGACGGGCATTGCTTCATGCCCCGGGGCGAACTGACTCAGAGAGCCGCCGCTATCCTGGGCGTCGGGGCAGAAAAGCTGGAGCCGGTCGTAGACGCCATGCTTGCCGATTCGGCTTTGATCCTGGAGCCGCCGGACAGCATATATCTGCCACCGTTGTTTTTCTGCGAAAATGGAACGGCCAGGCGCATCCGTACCTTGCTGACGGAGAGCGCCCCTATCCCCCGCGTGGAAGAAATCATCAGCCGGGTGGAAAAGGCCTCCGGGCTCCGGTATGACGACGTACAGAAGGACGCGATCCGTATGGCGGCGGCTTCCAAGGTGATGATCCTAACCGGCGGGCCGGGGACAGGTAAGACGACCACGGTGAAGGGCGTCATCGCGGTATTTCGCGAGGCGGGTAGACGCGTTCTGCTGGCGGCGCCTACGGGCCGGGCGGCAAAGCGCCTGAGCGAGACCACAAGCATGGACGCCGGCACCTTACATAAGCTACTGGAAGCCAGGCCGCCGGACGGATATCAGCGTAATGAGGAAAATAAGCTGGAAGGCGATGCTTTGATCGTGGATGAGTCCTCTATGATCGACGTCGTCCTTATGTATAATCTGCTGAAAGCCGTGCCCGACGAGATGACCGTGCTCTTTGTGGGCGATGTGGACCAGCTGCCCTCCGTGGGGGCGGGAAATGTGCTGCGGGATATGATCGACTCTCAATCGGTACCGGTGGTAAAGCTGACGCGCATATTCCGCCAGGCGATGGGCTCGCGGATCATTCTCAATGCCCACCGCATAAACAAAGGCGAGTTTCCGGACTTGAAATCAGGTAAGGAGTCGGACTTCTTCTTCGTGGAGCGGCGAAATAGCGCGGATATACCCGCTACGATCATCGACCTGTGCAGAAAGCGGCTGCCGGAGTTCTATCAAATAAAGCCAGCGGACATACAGGTGCTTTGCCCCGTACACCGGGGCGAGAGCGGGGCGCAAAACCTCAACGCCCTTCTCCAGGACGCCATAAACCATTCCAAAGTAATGCTGAGCCGCGGCGGGACGGAGTACAGGCACGGCGACAAGGTCATGCAGGTTAAAAACAACTATGAAAAAGAGTGCTGGAACGGCGATATCGGGCAGATCGTCCGCGTGAACAAGGACGAGCAAATCATCAGCGTATCCTTTGACGGCGAGGAGCCGGTCGCCTACGATATGCCCGAGCTGGACGAGCTTGTGCTGGCGTACGCTACGACTATCCATAAAGCTCAGGGCAGCGAATACGACGTGGTCGTGATCCCGGTGACGACGCAGCACCGCGCGATGCTCCAGCGAAACCTGCTCTATACCGGCGTCACCCGCGCGAAAAAGGCAGTGGTACTGGTTGGTTCCGCCGATGCGATCCGCATGGCTGTGGACAACGACAGCGCGGCTCGGCGAAACACAGGCCTCGCTGCCAGGCTGGCGCTCCGTGGAGCTCCGGCTGGGCATAATGCCTATGATGCATTCCAGCCGTAAGTCGCTTTTTTATGCCACTTACGGCTGCGTTTCTTTTCCGCATAATTTCGATTTTTCGGTATAGACATTGTTTTTTTGATCGTTTATACTGATTCTTGAGATGAGTTTTTTCAGCCATAAGTCGCTTTTTTATGCCACTTACGGCTAGTGCATGCAGAGAGGGGGCTTGAAATGCCGGTATTGATCGGACGCAACGCAGAGCAAAGCAGGCTGATGAAGCGCTATGAGTCGGATAAATCTGAGTTTGTGGCGCTTTTCGGAAGGCGTCGCGTGGGAAAGACATTTCTTATTAAATCCTTGTTTGGCGCAGCGTTTACCTTTTACGCGACCGGCTCACTGGACGGGGATCCGGCGAGGCAGATACTAAACTTCAACGACGAAATCACCAACTTTGGTGGCGCGGCGCTGATGCCTGCGGCAAATTGGTACGAAGCCTTTGATAATTTACGGAGGCTTATCACGGCATCGCGGGGAAAGGGGAAAAAAATCGTGTTTCTGGACGAGATATCCTGGATGGGCGCGCAGAACCCGGATTTCATTTCTGCCCTTGACCATTTCTGGAACCGATGGATATCCTCAAGGAGCGATGTCCTGCTGATCGTCTGCGGATCCGCGACTTCCTGGATCATTGAGCACATCGTGAACAATACAGGCGGTTTACACAACAGGCTGACCGACCAGATATATCTCGCGCCGTTCACGCTTAGAGAATGTGAAGAATATTTCCGGAAGAGAGGGATATCTCTACCGCGTTATCATATCCTTGAGTCTTATATGGTTTTCGGCGGTATCCCCTATTATCTTGATTTCTTTGAAGCTGACCGGAGCCTCGCCCAAAATATCGACAGGATCTATTTCGCACCGGACGCGCCTTTAAGATACGAATATGAAAACCTGTTCCAGTCCTTATTCAAAAACGCCGATAGCTATATAAAGGTGATCGAGGCGCTGGCGACCAAGAAGAAAGGCTTGAGACGCGAAGACCTCGCGGATATGGCAATGATCAAAGGCGGCGGAACACTAACGAAAATCATCGCGGATCTGGTGAGTTGCGGCTTTATCCGCGAGTACATGGCTTTCGGCAAACAAAAGCGGGACAGATTATATCAGTTAATCGACCCCTTTTCCCTTTTTCACCTGGCTTTTTCGGAAAAGCAGCGGCGTTTTACCGAAAACTATTGGCTTCACTACAGCACAACGCCAGCCCATACGGCATGGAGCGGTTATGCCTTTGAGCTTGTCTGTCTACTGCATATACCGCAAATCAAAGAAGCTCTTGGCATATCAGGCGTGTTGACGGAGGTCTCTTCGTGGTATAGCAAAACATCGGATCCGGGGGCGCAGATCGACCTTGTGCTCGACCGCGCCGATAAAATCATTCATCTTTGTGAAATGAAATTTGCCTCTGATGAGTATTCCATCGATAAGGACTACAGCAAGAGACTAAGAGAGAAGAAATCCTCTTTCCTGGCGGAAACGGGAACGCGAAAAGCTGCTCATACAACGCTTGCGACAACATACGGCTTGGCGCGAAATGAATATGGCGCGGAAGTCTTGTTTCAACTGACGATGGACGATTTGTTCAGATAGATCACCCTCCGGATTTTTATCACTAAGTCCTTTGCGTATTCCAACCGTAAGTCGATTTATCATAGATTATCATATCGTCTTGACATATATCACCACAGTGATATACTTATTCCGGGGGAAAAATAATGCCAAACATCATTACACTATACCACGGTTCAACGAAAATCATCGAAAAGCCTTTGCTTGGAAAAGGTAACCCCTTTAATGATTACGGTTTGGGCTTTTACTGCACGAAGAATTTGGAGTTGGCAAAGGAATGGGCTTGCGCCGACAGGAGCGGTGGATTCGCCAATGCTTATGTGATAGATATTGCCGACTTGACGCTTTTGGATTTAGCCGCTCCCGGATATGGTTTACTTGACTGGCTCGCGGTACTTCTTGCCAATCGTGTTTTTGACATAACAAGCCCGCTGGCTGCAGAAGCTAAAGAGTATCTGATCAGCCATTTTTCACCGAATCCGGCCGCGTTTGACATCATCAGCGGGTATCGTGCTGATGATTCGTATTTCACCTTCGCACTGGATTTTCTTAGTAGTACGATTTCATTACGTCAACTAAGCCGCGCTATGACATTAGGCTCGCTGGGTATACAATTAACGATTAAGAGCCAAAGAGCCTTTGATTTACTTCAGTTCATCGGCAGCGAGCCGGCAGACGGAGAAATCTACTTTACGAAAAGACGTGAACGTGATAAAGAAGCCCGCGAGCGGTACTTTAGGCGCGAACGCGGATCAGCGAGAAGGGGGGACGATGTATTTATACTGGACATCCTCAGAGAGGAGATGATACCGGGCGATGCGCGCTTACAATGACATTTACCTCCATGACGCCTCAAACAAATTTGGCAGTATGATGGATTACGCGACGAATGATTGTGGCTATGACGGCGATTATTATTTACTTATGTTTATCGCGTCCGGCTTGGCGCGGCAATTTGAGCGCGGGAATCCCCGGGTAATCGCGGGCATGAGCGGCGTTGGTTTGGCTGTCGAAGCAATACGTACCGTCGTCGGGGCGCTGCCGATGGCTGAGTCTTCTGGAATCGGATATCGTTCGGCAGAGTTCTGGGGTGGTTGGGCGCTGGCTCACTATCAATGGTATACCGCGAAAAGCTTTCGAGAAATCCTTCGTTTTCTGCCGTTCTCAATCGTTTTGGAGATGTACCCAACCTTGCATGAAGCGGATATCACAAAATTCTACGATGTTGCCACCAGGATATATGCCCGCGAATGCACACAAATCAGTTTAAAGCGCGCAAGAGAAGCCGCTGGATTATCCCAATCTCAGCTTGCGGCTGAAGCGGATGTATCCCTTCGTTCGATACAGATGTATGAACAGAAGAAGAAGGATATCAATAAGGCTCAGGCGTTGACCCTTACAAAAATCGCTCGGGTTCTGGGTTGTGAAGTCGAGGATTTGCTGGAAAGCGACGGCATCGCACAACCTATCCAGCCATAAGTCGCTTTTTTATGCCACTTACGGCTGAGAAGTCGGCAAAAATCAGTCTTTTTCTTTCTTCAGGAAATCATTGTTCAGCACTTTAAAAGACGCTTTATGGTTGATTGTATAGTCATGCCCTGCTTCCTGCGTACGCACGACGATACCCTCCTTGTCGAGGCCGCTGGCGTATTTCCCCCGCGCCTTTTCCAATAATTCCGCGAGTGTATAGTTGAAATCCTCGCCGGTCTCCTCGATGGGAACCATATCTAAGCCCAAGCGTTCGCAGTAACGCCTCAGCTCTGCTAATCCGGCTTTCTTGCCTCCGCCGCCTTCGAAAAGCATGACGACGTCAAACACGTAAAGCGTCGGCTCCAATAGCTTCATCCGGTTTTTCTGTATACCGGCGCCGCAAAACTCGCCCTGGACGGCGATATTCTCGCCAAGTTCAAGCAACTTGTCCTTCACGCCGTGCTTGTGGACCCAAGCCCACATCGCGCTGGTCGCCGGATCCTCTTTGTACTCATAATTGCGACCGCAGACGCCGACCTTGCCTTCCATACAATAGATCGTGCACGACGTGCCGTCCATCTTGGTCGTGATGTAGTAAGGCTTCCCCTTAAAGGCTTCCAGGAACTCCGGCATAGACTGCAGGCGCGTCTCATCCGTCGTGGGTATACCAAAGGGCTTCTCGCCGATCTCGGCGCCGGAGCTGCTAGCCGTCTCCGGCTGCTCCCACTTTCTGACGCCCAACTGGTCCGTGACGTCGAGCCCTATCCGCGGTGCGATCTCCGGATACAAGGATATCGGTAGCGCTAGGCCTTGTGACAATTCCCCCCGCATCGTCATTGTCTTGACCCTAAAGCCTTCGCCCATGTATTCGTTGTTGCGATGACTGCTTCTGCGCAGGAATTCATAACGCTCGTCTATGGGCAGATAGCTGTCTACTTCAAAGTAGACGCAAAGGTCACCTTTCCGGAATTCGCCTTTCTTCGCCACGCATTGCCAGCCCTTGATCAGCACGAGCTCGATCACGTCGGCGCCTTCGATGGGCTTAACGTCTAAAATCTCCTGGATCGTAACTAAAGACCTCATACATCTTCCTCCTTGTAATTCGATTCGTTAAAACATCGCGACAGCTTCTCTCATCAGTCGAATAAAAAACGCAAAACGATTTAAAACTCCCGTTTCAAGCCGTTCTGCGAGTTGTAAAGCTGTGCTTCAACTAGCCTATTTATACCATAAAGGAGGCCTGCCGTCAATCAGTAAAGCGCTTTATTCCATGGGGATCTCCACAAGCGGGATCTCCACGATCTGCTCGTATAGCAGGATATACTTCCGCATGAGTATCCGGTTGTCGTGATAGTGCCCGAAGAACCAGTACTCGAAATCGCAGCGCTCGCTGATCGTCTCAAAGAAATCCGTCAGCCGGTCGCGTTGATACATCCCACCGCCGATGATATCCGATAGGCTTGAAGGGCAGCAGTGGGTGACGATGTAGTCGACTTTCCATCCGTTTCCGTCCAGATTCCGGAGGGCGGTTTCATACTCGGCGTCGCCCGGCAGCTCCTCTTTCCACCAGGATACATGATTGACGCGGTACATAGCCCCACGCCGGTCAAGGCGCTTGCGCTTGCTTTGGAAATCCGGATCCTCCGGCTCCAGTATGCCGTCGTCTATATCATGGGAAGACGCTCCGCCCATGGTGAAAAAGCTCTTGCCCGCGATGTTGAACACCTGCCCGCGCCGCAGATGGATAACGCTGTCGCGTATGAACTGGACTTCTCCGCCGTTCCAGTCGCTGACCGGGATCCGCGAGAGCAGCTCGTAATTCGAATGGTTGCCGGTGACGAACAATGTCGTAAAGGGCTTGTCGTTCAACCAATCCAGCAAATGCTTTTCCTGCTTGGATTCATCCCATATACCAAAGTCGCCGCAGACGATGACATAGTCATCCTTTGTCATCCCCTTCTGCTCCCGGAAGGATTCAGTGGTAAAGCGTGAGAATTCCCTGTGCGTGTCGCCTGTGATATAAAACATAGCTGTTCCTTCCTCATATTGATTATCATTTTGATTAATAATATACGAATTAAGCCTACGCGTTGACCGAATCCGAAATCTTCATCGAAACCCTTTTTCCTTCAGCCACTGGTCAAATTCTTTCCCGATGATCCGCTCGCCACACATGCCGTCGGCTTCGGGGGACGCCAGAAAAAGGATGACCTCGTTAAGTATATCCGGCGGTAGTATACCGGGCCTCCTGGGGAGCTTGCGCAGGTGTTCCGGCATGAGCCCCGTATCCGTCGCGCCCCCCGGAAGGATTACATTTACCATGACGCCGGAATCCTTAAGCTCGCCGGTCATGATCCTCGCCATCGCTTCCGCCCCCGCCCGGGCCGGGCCATACGGGAGCTGCCCCTTCGCCGTCATCGTGGGAATGCTTGTGGAGACGTTGACCAGTCTGCCGGCGCCCTGCCTGACCATCATCGGGACGAAGGCTCGGGCGACAAGGAAGTAGCCGATGAAGTTCGTCTCGACAATATCGTAAAACGCGGCGGGCGGTATCTCATAGAAAGGCTTCGGATCGCTCATGAAGTCGATACCTGTCGCGCCCATACCGATACCGGCGTTGTTGACCAGCATATCAAGGCGTCCCCAGTTTTCATCGACCCAGGCTGCCGCGGCGTTGACTGAGCCTTCGTCTCGCACATCCATCGCCAACGGGTACACGTCGAAGCCCTCGCCGGAAAGCGAATGATATGCTTTATCCAGCTTCTCTCCGCCTCGCGCCGCTATCGCTACGGTTGCGCCTTTTGATAACAACGCCTTCGCCATCTCATAACCCAGGCCACTGGAGCCGCCGGTAATAAAGGCTTTGAAACCTTTCAGATTGACGTCCATATATTCCGCCTCCTTTGTTGAGCGTTTTTGTCCGAATATTTCCATAAAACAATTAAAAAATCTCTATCCATTCGGCGCTTGCCCAGGGACAAATCACGGGAATGCCGGGGTGATTTTGCCTCATGAGCGATAGAAACGGTTCCGTATCCACCGGCGAAGAAATCGGCGGAAATGTATCGTCAAAATGATCCAGCAGTATCATCTTCGGCTGTAAGCGTTCGATAAAAGGTATCGCGTAATCCGCGACGTCGGAGCGGCCCTGGTACGGCAATATCAGCAAATCCGCTCCTGCCGGGTATGCCGTGCCGCCGTCCAAATTCAGGCTGCCCATCAGCAAAACGCTTCGGCCCGCCGCGCGAATATGATATACCACCGTTTCGCCGGCTTCGTCTGAGGTTCTGCTTTCTCTCAGCATATAACGGAAATTACTCCAATTTACCATGATACGCGGGTTGAGAATCGTCTTGATCAGAATCCTCCGGTCAAAAACGATATGCCTTCCTTTCAGGACGTTGATTTCAAACGGTCCGATACTCAGAGCGTCGCCGGGCGCGACTTGATTGATACATGCCCCGTTTACGCCCTTTGACGCCAGTATTTCGCATGGCTTCGCCGTACCATAGACGGCGCTTTTACCACCGCTTTGTCTCATGATATACGGAACGTCCACAAGATGATCGAAATGAGCGTGGGTAATGAGAATATGCCCAGCCTCGGATAACTCGTCCACCGGGGGCTGAAAAAGCCCGGGATTAATGGTCAGGAAGGGGTCGAACAACAGCCGCGTCCCGTCCTGTTCGAGTAATATCGTCGCCGTACCAAACCATTTCAGCCTCATGCCGTCCGCCCATTTCCCCCGTAGAACCGGTTTGCGTAATCGCATCCCGTTTTCACCAATCACCACAACCAATCATACCATAAAATTGACCTTTTTCTATGAACGTATATAATGGACTTGTAGAAAATGTGTCACGGAGTGGCGGAAGAATTTCATGGATAGCTTGGGGTGATGGGATGATAGCGGAAATCAGAAATAAAGGCAGCATCGACACTTCTATATCCGAAGATGAATTAACGGGGAATCTCTTCGGAAACCTGCGGTATCTTCCATTCGATAAAGGTCTTCAATGCATCCTTAAGAATTCCATTCAGCCGCGGTTGCTTGATACGCTATTTGACCATATAGATTCTGCGGAATGGAGCGGAAACATTGACTTTTGGAGAAGGTATGACGAAGGTGAACCGGATGTTGTGCTCACTTTTCCTAATATGCTTATTTTAGTCGAAGTGAAATACAACAGCCCGCTATCCTCGCCGGATCAACTGACAAAATATTGCCGTCTACTAGATCGCGTCGCGGGAAACAAGAAAAAAGCAATAATTCTATTGGCGCGGGAAGAAGACGCCCGGAATATATATGGCGAAAACGTGACCGATGCGAAACGGAGCCGACTTAACGGCATCCCTTTCGGATACATGACCTGGCAAAGTGTATATGACGCTATCGTCGGCCTTGTAGAAAGCGGTAACCTTAATCAATATGAGGCGGTCGTTCTATCCGACCTGATCAACCTCCTTTATAATAAGGGCTTTGAGGGGTTCCGCCAAATGACGGTCAGTGATTTAGCTATTGATAGGGAAAATCTCTGGGCGTTTGATGATTCAGATACGGTGGAAGGCGATTTTTCATTCATTTTTAAGAAAAGCATAGAAAGAGGTTTGTGTTATGAGTTTGGGTGATAATATACATAATGCTTTTGAAGTCGTCATTGAGACGTATGACAACATCAACAAACTGATGAGCTTTTGCCAAAAGGAAGCGCTTGACAAGGGAGAATTTGTGCTTTCATCTCCTAAATTCTTAAGGTATAAATCAGATAATGAAATTAATGGCTGGCTCACAAAAAGCTTCGTATTGCTGTTTCAGAAGTCAAAAGACAAGCCGCTGGAAAACCAATGGCGACGAGGCCCTGTCTATGTGATGGAAATCAACCTGCATCCCGACATCCACAAAGTGCCTATGGTCAGCATCGCAAAATTTGTTTATAAGAAGATTAGTTCCTGGGAGAAAGGCGTTTCTATTTCTGCCCATTGGGCATTCTTTGACCCTCTATATAATACTGATGTCACAGAATTCGAAGGGGATGACTTTAGTTACTCCGGCACTATCAATGACGAGTATTCGGACAAATATCGGGGATTGCAGAGACTTGTGGGCATAGGTGTCCCGCTCGCTGACATAACGTGGGAAAACGCATATGAAACGATTTTCGGTGGCTTTCGCTCGCTGATCGTGAAATAGGGAGATTAGAAGTACCCTCATTTCTCTAACCTGGTAAAACTTTGTATAATAGGGTGGGTGGTGAACCAATGACCCGGCTTGAGGAAATAACGGCAGGCGCAACGGTATCCGGTATTGGTGGGAAAGCTTCAGTCAGTATCGTGGCAGTAAAGTAGCACGGCACAAACGCGAACAAGAAGACAGAATCCGGAGCAACTATCCTTTGATATAGGAGGGATTGACTAATGGTGATTAATCGTATAGAAATTAAGGATTTTCTTGTATTCACAGGAGAATTCGCTATGGACTTTTGCCCCGGCGTCAATGTGCTAATCGGCAGGAACGGGACAGGAAAAACCACGCTGCTTAAAATGATGTATGGCGTCATCAACAATAAGATAGACGTTTGCTATTATTACTCAGAAGCTAAGAATAGCGTAGCATACGGAAATGGTTTTGTGCGTTTGTTTTTTGACGACGAATCGACCACAGAATTTCATCAGGGCAGTTTCAATGAAAATGATGGTAGTATGATCCATCCCCTGACAGGAAAGATACTGACATATGGGGCAGGCATATCTAGCTATATAACAAAAAGGAATAATAAAGAAAACCAAGAGATTTCAAGTGTATATATACCAGAAAAAGATATGTTGTCACACTCGTTTGGATTCCTCGCGTTAAAACATGAACGGCCAACAATTCCATTTGACGACACATTGACAGACATCATTGCAAAAGCACAGCTTTATCCTAAGAAAGAAACATTCAACAACCCTCTATGTGCTAGAATCAGGGCTATCATTGGCGGCGAGGTGGCTTATGATAACGATACCTTTATTGTACTAAAAGATAAAGGCGGGGCGCAAGTATCATTTTCTAATGAGGCGTCTGGTTATCGTAAGCTTGGTTTGTTATGGAAACTCATCCGCAACGGGCAGCTTGAACCGGGCTCCATCCTTTTTTGGGACGAACCAGAGAATAGCCTGAGCCCTGAACTTGTACCGATACTTGTGGATATTCTGCTTGAATTATCACGCAATGGCGTTCAGATATTTGTCGCTACACATAATGAGATTTTTGCCGGCTATATCGCTGTTAATCGACAAAATGGCGACAGCGTGATGTTCACATCGCTGTATAAAGATGGCGATGGAATCAAAGCAAACACGAATACCCGCTTCGACTTGCTTGAGCCAAACAGTCTTACAGCCGAACCGGTTAAGCTGTATGAGAAAGAGCTTGAGAGAGGGTTGGGTGGAAATGGTTAACGTGATAACAGAAAGCGGCATAGACTTTATTGCCGATAATGTTTTTCATATCGAAAAATCTGACCTTTATCGAAAAATAGGTGAGGGGATAAAATCCGTTGAGTTTGTCCGTGTTAATGGCCATGAATTATTGTTCGTCGAAGCGAAAACAACTTTTGCCAACCCCAATACCCCAAGCGCAGAAAATTTAGTAAAGTACCAAAAAGAAATAGATGACATATGCAGTAAATTCGTCCACTCGCTGAATTTATTTTCATCGGTCAAAGTTGGCGCGGCGGAAGACGAATTTTCCAACGACCTTATTCTTCCCGCAAAAGTCTCGCTTGCGTTCATTTTAGTGGTCAAACAGCATGAACTAAAATGGTGCAGGAAAATCAGAGCAGCGCTATTAGACGCCTTGCCTACATATTTGAAAACGATATGGAAACCGACGGTATATGTTCTCAACCATGAAACCGCGATAAAATATAGCCTCGCTTATGGATTCGAGGAATAATCACCCCTGCAAAGGAGGCATGTCATATGTTTATCAATATGGGGATGTTCAAGCTAAAGGATAGCACAGAGGCAAACATCGCCGCCCTTCGGGAGAAGCTCCTTAGGATGAAGGGCAATATCGGGCAGCTCAACGATATTACGGTCAAAGCCAACAGGCGCCCAGGCGTCTTTTCTTACGACGTGGTGATGATCTCGAAGTTTGATTCAATGGAGCGGTTCGAGGAGTCCATCCCTCACCCGGCGCATGTAGACGTTGGGAAGTACATTCAGGACGTATGCGAGCAGGTCGCGACTGTGTGCTATGAAGAGTAAATAGAATCAGCGTATTTTTCACACGAAAGAGAGGCGCAAATTTATGCTAACGCATGAAGAAATAGTCAATGCGATTAAAAAAGCTGCAAATGAATTCCCGCTAACGAAGGCTGAATATTTTGGTTCATATGCTGATGGATTAGCTACAGAGGAAAGCGATTTGGATCTACTTGTTGAATTTGACGAGCCCGCAATATCTATCCTTACAATAATTGGGCTCAAGCATTATCTGGAAGAGACGCTCGCCGTCCCGGTTGACGTAATCCACGCTCCGCTGCCGCAAGGTGCAATCATCGATATTGGAAGGAAGGTGAGTGTTCTTTGTATCGACGGGATAGAACAATTCTAAGCAAGATTATATCGGAAACAAATGTGATCTCAAATATGCTGATTGGTGTAGATGAATCGGCTTTTTTAGCAAACGATGAAAAAATGCGGGCAATCTGCATGACGCTCATTAATATCGGCGAACTGATTAAAAATCTGAGCGACGACTTCCGTGAGGAGTATCCGAATATTCCATGGAAGGATATGGCTGGACTTCGAGATGTGACTGCGCATGGTTATTTCACTCTCCGAATGCCTGATATATGGATTTATGCGTCTAAGGAATTGCCGACATTTGCAGAACAAATCCAGGCAATACTGGATATCGTTGAAGCTGAAGAATAAACAAGGCGGCGATCAACATGAACAAATATGACGAGTTGAAAAAGGAATACCGGGATCTGGCGAACTTCGTGTCCGCGTGCTTTCTGACAAACCGACCCGCGGAAGAAATCTTCGCGGACGTGGAGCTTTTCGCCGTAAGCTGCGGCATGCGGCTCTGGGGCGCGGTGGGGCTCTATTCGCCGGACTATCGCGACGCTTTGCTCGCCATCACCGGTAAAAAATACTCCATGGAGCAGATACTCACCGCCATATCCAGCGCCCGCGACGCGGATAGGTATGTACGGACGCCGCCGTTCTTCATAAAGCTGGTGGAAAAGGACTTACGCGACGGGACGAATACCAGCCGGGACTTCCTTGAGATACTGAATCGCTTCCTAGTGTCCGTGGCGTTTATCAACGGCGACTTCCCCATGGAGGAAGCGAACGCCGCGGCGGAGATCATCGAACGCCTGCAAAGCTACAGCGCCGGGCAGGGCCTGGCCACTGCGCCGCTATCCTTTTTCTCTTCGTCACGCGTCACGCCGCTAAATGAAGATTCTTATGTGCGCAAGGCGGATCAGTTTTTGCCTGATGCGACAGCCAATGCCGACATCGTCGATATCCTGAGCCGCCTCAAGTTGGACTTCTCTCTTGAGCTGCCCAGATCCGGCGCCGATCCGGATTTTGCCTTGCCCCCGGCGAAGGACAACGGCCGCCACTCCACCCAGCCCGGGACAACGCCCGCAGAGCCGGAGCCGGCTAAGCCAGCGGAAGATGAGCGAACTTTAGAACAGCTCCTTGAGGAACTGGACAGCCTAGTCGGCCTCGATACGGTGAAGCGCGACGTCCATAGCCTGCTGAATTTCATCAAAGTGACCAAGCTCCGGACGGAGAGGGGGATGAAGGTCCCCGTCGTATCTTACCATCTGGTATTTACCGGCAATCCGGGTACGGGCAAAACCACCGTCGCCCGGCTGGTAGCGCAAATCTACTACAAAATGGGCATTTTGCCCAAGGGCCAGCTTGTGGAGACGGATCGCAGCGCCCTGGTCGCCGGCTATGTGGGGCAGACCGCCATCAAGACCCAAGCCGTCATCCAGGAGGCTATGGGCGGGGTGCTCTTCATCGACGAAGCCTACTCCCTGGCTGGAGGCACGGACGACAGCTTCGGGAAGGAATCCGTGGAAACGATCCTGAAAGCCATGGAGGATCACCGGGACTCCCTTGTGGTCGTCGTGGCGGGATATGACGAACTTATGCACAAGTTCATTAATTCTAACCCGGGCCTGGCTTCCCGGTTCAACAAATACTTCCATTTCCCCGACTATACCGGAGAGGAGATGCTCAGGATATTTGCGCGCTTCTGCGGAAGCAACGGCTACAATATGGAGGATGACGTATCTATCGTGATGCTTGAGCGGTTTTCCGCCATATACGAGGTCAGGGAAGAACATTTCGGTAATGCCCGCCTCGTACGGAACGTCTTCGAGAAGGCGATCCAGAGCCAAGCGGATCGGCTAGCCGACTACACGGACGTCTCCGACCATGATCTGGCTACTTTGACCCGCTCCGATCTGGACATAGCCATAGGGGCCGACGAAAAAGACTTGGATATATGAAAAACAGGGGCGCTCATGAGTAAGCGTCCCTATTTGATAGCTTTTGCCGCCGACAACCGTTGGAGTTGGTTTTTCGCAATGGAGTTATCGATCAAAAGTACCCGGCCGCGAATCCGCCGTCCACGATGATATAGGCGCCGCTGACATAGTCGGACGCTGCGCTGGCGAGAAATACCGCCGTGCCCATAAGCTGTCCGGGTTGCTGCATTTCTCCCCTGGGCAGCCTGCGGGCGATGTCGGGAGACCTTTCCGCCGTCATGAAGCCATTGACTGCCGATGAGAAGAACCCCGGGCAGATGGCGTTGCACTGGACATTGTCGTTGCGGAAAGCGGCCGCAACCGAGCGGGTCAAGCCGATCACGGCGTGCTTCGCGATGGCGTAAGACGGGTTACCGGCCCCGCCGCCGGTAAAGGACAATGCGGAACCGATGTTGATGATTTTCCCGCTGCCCTGGTTCTTCATGATCGTCCCCACATCGCGGCAGAGGTAGTATCCCGCGTTGAGCATGAGTTCCATGTCGTTTTGGAAAGCCTCGTCCGTGGTCTCCGCAAACGAGGTGCGGGTGGATCCGCCGGCGTTGTTGACCAGGATGTCGATATGGCCGTAAGCTTCAAGGCATTTGTCTACGATGGCCTTCCGGTAGTCCTTGTCCAGCAGGTTGCCTTTCAAGAACACGACCTTGCGCCCCAGAGCTTCGATCCCTTCCCTCACCTCGTCGATGTCGTCGGTGAGATGAGGGATGAAGACGTCCGCCCCCGCCTTGGCGAAAGCTGTGGCGTAGGCCATGCCAAGGGTGGTATTCCCGCCGGTGACGATGGCGACTTTCCCCTTCAGACTGAACATGTCCATAGAAAACTGAGCTACACTTGGATCCATTTGTTTTCCCTCCTTATTTGTTTTTATGCCCGGTATTTTTGTACCCAGGCGTCGAAATCCCAGGCGGCTAAGAATTTTTCGGCGGAACGAAAGCCATTGGAAAAAAGCTCTTCGCCCTCTTCCTGTGTGATATCGAAATCCGTGGTGCCGATTTGCTTTCTCGCCCCACCGGTTTCCAACTTGTTTGAGATCAGTATCGTCCGCTCAAAGTCGCCGCTGGAGGTAGATACATGATACTTATCATGGGCGTCAAGCATCGTGTGCAATAGCGACATGACATAAGCGAATATGCCTTTCACGGGCGCCGCCGCCGGTTCGTTGGCGCTGGCCAGCTCCTGGTCGTCCTTCAATGCGGTGTTAAATTTGAATCCGATGGTAGGCCAGGGCGGATTCTTGCTGTTGTCGTCCAGGAGCCATATAGGATAATTGCTGAGAAGCCCTCCGTCCACGATGATATGCTCTTTGCCGTCGATATCCTTGAGCTTGAAAGGCTCAAAAAACACAGGGATACTCATGCTCATCCTGACAGCCTTGGCGATGCTGTACTCGTCGGGATCGTAACCAAAATGCTTCAGATCTCCCGGCAGGACAAGCATTTTCCTGTCGGTAAGGTCGGAGGCGATGGCGTTGAATCGATAGCGGAACTTCTCTTCCTCGAAGTCGGTGATGATATCCTTAAACCGCGTTTTATCCTTTTTCCGCAGCAGCGACTCGAGCCAGCTCTCGAAGTAATCCGCGCTATACACGCCGTATTTAAATATTACGCTGAGGATTTCCCCCGGGAGGCCCAGTTTACTCAGGAAGCCCTCCTGCTTCAGCTTGAGATAATCCAACTGATTCAGCTCTTCCTTCAGCTCGTCGCTGCTGTAGCCCGCCGCGATAAGGGCGGATACGATAGCGCCCGCTGAAGAACCCGCTACGTTTACAAACTCGTAGCCCGCTTTCTCGATGGCCGCTACCGCGCCCACCAGGCCGATCCCTTTCACGCCGCCGCCTTGAAATACCGCGTCGCATTTTAAGCTCATACGTCTCGACTCCTTAAGATGAATCATTACACACAATGAACGGTTTTGCAAATGGTTTTTTCCGGTTACCCACTCCTGAAGCTGTAGATTCTTTTCAGCCCCTCGATCATCTCGTAGACCACAGGGCACTCTTCCGTCAGGGAGATGATGTTGAGCAGGCTCCCCATCCTGTCCGGCTGGTTCGTGTGGGGATAATTTCTGCATACCGTCGGTTTGCATTCGTGGATCACGCATTTCCCATCCTCAGCGCGCAAGAAAGGGCAGGGGCCGTCGATGCCGTATCCCCCCGCTGAAGTTTGAAAAAGGTACTCGTCCACAAAAGCTTGTGTGCTCATCCCCAGATACTCCGCTATGGATTCGGCTTCGTCCATCCGCAGGGCTACGGCGTATATCCGGCAGCAATTGTTGCAAGCGCAGCAATCATAATCGGTAAATAGTTCGTCGTGAAGCTTCCGGAATTGCTCGTCCAACTCGACCGGATTGGCGACGCCCTTCAGGAAAGCGCGAAACGCCATGTTTTCCTCTTTCTTGCGTTCCCCGGCCTCGTATACTTCGGAGGGAGTCGGCATGATAATATTCCTCACTTTAACTCGCCTACTTCGTGAAAACCGCGATCAGATCGCGGAACTCGCTGACGCCTCCCTTTCAATCGCTAACCATGCGGCTCAGGATGGTAAACACGCAGCGCGACCAGGTGCCCGTAAAGGGGCTGCCCGCCCCGGATATGGGATCGATGATATGGGAGAAGCCCCGGTTCATCAGCCTTCCGCAGTAGCGGCCCACGATCTCCCGGGCCAGCTCCTTCTGCCCGGCGTCCCAGAGGCCGGTGCAGATAAATATCTCTGCCGGGGGATCGATAGCGCCCCTGCCCATCTGCACGCCCTGCACCTCAAAGAGGTCGCTGTCCATGCGTTCGGTAGCGAGGCCGTATTCGGACAGAAAGACGCCTTCCTCCGACAAGTCGGCGGACATTTTATCAATGATCTCTTTCGGCAGGCGGTCGCCCAGGATGATGGGGATATAATGGGTAATGGATCCGGAGAGCACCGGCTCATGGGAAAATTCCCGGAGAGCGACAAAAAACGCGCCATCCCACAGTTTATCGATCATCAGCGCCAGCAGCGCTTTTGATTTCTCATACCAGCCATTGACCTCCGTCTCAGGCTTGCCCAGAACCTTCGCCAAATCGCCCTGGGCTTCAAAGTTCAGTACGGTGTAGGCGCTCACATCCGGCGAGGTCATATTCACTTGGTCAAACCAGATCGTGGATTCGTCAAGCCCGTTTTCCGTACCGCCTTCGAAGGCCGGGAGCCCGTCACCGTCGTTGTCCCGGTTGCTCATGAACCAATCCGCCCAGCGCCCCGCTTCCAAGTAGAGCCTCTCGATCTTATCCCGGGGCCACACTTTGGCGATATCCCGATTGCCCATAATATTCTTCAGTGCCCAGCCGAAGACCGGAGGCTTGATGCCGCCCGTAGCCAGATGGGAGTCGTCGTAGGAGTCGGCCAGCTGCCCCTGGTCGCCCTGGCGGTTTAAAGCCGTCAGCAGCAGTTCAAGGGACAGATCCGTATGCTCCTGGAGGGCGACGGCGTTCTGCACATGCTGCCACTGGGAGCAGATGACGGTGGGAAACATGAGCAGCATCCAGTTTGGCGTCATGGGGGACGGCGCCAGGAGATGAGACCACAAAGCGTAAGCCGTCTCTACGCGCTTCTGCTCAAAAGGCTCGCTGTAGTGCGGCATGACGGAGAGAAAGGCCTCCCAGTCCGCCAGCATGGAAGCCTTCGCTTCGGCGTAGGAGGGATAGGTATCCCTGACCCGGGCGCCATAGAAGAATTCCTCTACCACAAGAGTAAATTTCCCTTCAGCGTTGGGGGAAGTCCGCCCCCGCAGCTCAGTATACTTGAACTTATCGAAGTCCCAGGTATTGTCGAAGGAAAACGCCGAGCCTTCCAGCCCCTTGAATAAGAGAGGCTTCGCGTTGCGGACCGGGGACTCCCAGGCGCCGTCGCGCCTCTGCTTCACTACCTCGTAGCCTTCGCCGTCCCGGGAGAACAACAGTCCCATGCCCGCGTCCCCCTCAGCCATAAGCTTCGTCTCATCCGCCCAGGTAAAGCGGACGTCGCCATAACGCGTATGGAGCGTATACTCCGCCTCCATCGCCTGGATGGCAAAAGGTACCTTGCGCCCTTCGAAGGTGGGATGGATGCGGTAGATCCGGCTGTATGTCTGGTCGCCGGTGTGGGTCCTGCCGCCCCGGTTCGTCATGAGATAAAGGGCGCCCCTGCCGTAGCCCGGCGTATTGGCTTGAAGCGCCATCCAGGCGCCGCGCCGGGAAAAGAACTGCACGACGCCGGACATAAATGATCTTGCCGTGCGGAAGTAAGGGTCATTCGCCGCAGACGTAATATTTGCCATATCGATTCAGCCTCCTTAGCGGCGTGACGCCGCGTTTCCGCCCCGCTTCATCTGAGACAAGGCGCTATTTTTATTATACGGGCTTTTTCGATTTTAGAAATAGTTTTTCGTGAAAAAATACGGATTATTGTAAGCGTCCATGAAATAAGGTATATTTGTAGAAAAGGTTCCACAGGGCAGACAGCCTATGGTAAAAATCACCATCTTAGGAGGGAGAGTGGGCTTATGGGGGATTGGAAGCTGGGTATCTATTGCCATCCGGACGCCGTCGCCGCCACGCCGGATTACGCGAAGCGGCTGACGGAAGAAGCGGGGGTGGACCACTTCATACTGCGGGCGGGTTACGGCTTGGATTTCGCGGAAACCATGGAGAGAGCCGTTGGGGTCGTCCGCGATCTGAAGGCAGACGTCTGCCTGATGGTCGGCTCATGGTGGGGCGGCACGGAAAAAGCCGTGGTAGGCCTGCCGTCTAAAAGCTGGGAGAGCAAAAACCCCATGGATATGCCGGGGTCGTCCATGGACGCGCGGATCATCGAGAAGTATCAGACTTTATGTAAACAGTTTCACCCGGACTCCTTATGCGCGACCCACGCCCGCTACCGCCACCCCGCGTATATCGACGGGATATTTGACGAAGGCGCGGGAGACCCCGAGTACCTTAGCCGCATGGAAGCGGCGGGCATACCCCGTCGGGAGATACTGGCTGCCCGCGCCGCCTGGGAGAAGGCTATGGGGGCTCTGGATAAGGCTGCCTTGCTTAAGGCTTCTGAAAAAGGCCTGATCGGCTTCCTCTGCGAGCTCTCACAAGGGGATCAGGTAAAGCGCCTGGCCGCTTTCCGCAGGGATACGGTGTACCGGTCTATGGCAGACTTCCGCAAAGCCGTCACGGACTGCGGCGTTTCTTTCGGCGCCAACGCGTATTCCCCTTGGGGCGCGGAGATCTGCGGCCAGGACTATGATCAGGGATACGTGGACGTCTGCGACTTTGTGCAGCCCTTGCTTTGCTATATGGAATGGCACCGCTACGAGCCCATCGCCGCCTGGGGGCGCTACATCAGCCGGTTCGCCGGGACGGACGAGGCGACGGCCATCGAAGCCGCGCTGAATCTCTTTGGGCTGGGTGGCGCCGTATGCCCCGACAGCTTCGCCGAGCTGGATACTTGCCTGGAAGGGAGCGACGAAGCCGTCTACTCTATCGTGAGCAGGGAGATCGCCATGTGCGCGCCCTACGCGTCGATGCCGTATAAGCTCCAGGTCGTCCTGCGGGGCAAGGAATGGGACTGGGGCGTGACCGACAGATTAGTCGCCGAGGGCAAGGCCGCCGGTATCGGTTCCTTCATATTCATGGGCTGCGATTATCTGACGAAAAGCAAGGCGCCCATCATCAATCCGTCGCTGCCGCTGTCCGGTTGGACTTGATAAATAATAGTATCTAACTTAGATTATGCCGCCTTGGATTATAGGTATAGCTCATCTTAGAAGGGAGATTATCAATATGGGTTTGGCAAAAGGAATCTTTATGATGGACACGCATGTATTCGGGCAAACGGGGGATCAGACGGACAATTCCTCCATGCTCCTGTATCACATGGAGAAGTACGGCGTCGATATGTGCGTGCTGAAGAACACAGTAGGCCGGAGCAATCAGGTCAACGCGGAGATCGTAAAAAAGTATCCGGACAAGTTCATCGCCATCTGCAACGACGGCGAGACGCAGATCAAATCCCAGAAGGGCGAGATCAAGTGGACCATCGAAGCCGCGATCAAGGAGATCGATAGCCTGATGGAGACGGGGATATACAAGGGGATCGGAGATGGCCTGACCAGGGATCGTACCCGGGGAAAGAAGCTCATCCCCTGGGACGAACGCTTTGAGCAGATATGCCAAATCATGGAGCTGGCGAGGAAGTATAAGTGCCCGGTCATCTATCACACGGGCATCCCGGTGGGCTGGTACGCGGGCATCGACATGGCCAGGTCCCGCGCCCATCCGGAGACGGCGGACAACGGCAACCCCTTACTATGCCACGAGGTGGCGGTGCACTACCCCGACGTGCCCATCATCATGGCCCATGCCGGGATAGAAGCCAGCGCGTACTATATGGACGACTATGAGAAATGCCTCAACGTGGCGGCGTCCCATCACAACGTCTTCCTGGAGACGGGCATGTGGTGGGCTGAGCTGTATGACAAGCCGCTGATGGACGAGAACATCGGGGCGAAGAAGCTGGTCTGGGGCTGCGGCTGGGGCCAGGGTAACGTCACCCAGCACTGGATGCCCGGAAAAGTACCGCAGACGTACAATGCGGTATATATCGACAAAGGCCCCGCAAAGCATCAGGCGGATATATGGGGCTGGTCCCTTCGGGAGCTTGGGCGGCTCAACATCCCCCAGGACGACCTGAACCTGATCCTGGGCGGCAACGCCGCGTATCTGTACGGAGTGAAAACGCCCCAGCCATACGACCGCTTGTTTAAACCGGTGGAGAGGAAATTCGCCCAAAGCTGATTGCGATGGCGGCCGGTATAAGCGCGGGGAGCTTGGCGCTGAGAGTATATCGAGGGAGGAATGTAAATGGGATCTGAGTTTCGCTATGTGATGAATACGGAGATCGTGTTCGGCGTGGGAAGCAGCCAAAAGCTCGCTTCCATCATTGCCGAGCAGGGAGGGACGAAAGCTTTCATCGTGTCGGACAAAGGCGTGGAGGCTTCGGGCATACTTGACGGCATCCGCGCCGGCCTTGACGCGGCAAACGTGCCTTTTGGCCTCTTCGACGATATCGAGCAAAGCTCGTCGGTAGAGGCTGTGGACAAGGGCGCCGATATCATCCGGCGGGAAGGCTGCGATATCATCGTCGCCGTGGGAGGCGGCAGCGCACTGGACTCCGGCAAGGCCATGGGCCTGGTGGTGGGGAACGGCGGCAAGTGCAGGGATTATGTAGGCGCGGGTAAGGCGAAGAAACCTTCGCTGCCCGTGATCGCCCTTCCCACCACGGCGGGCACCAGCGCCGAAGTCACCGATGTGGCTGTCATCGCCGACCGGGAGATCAACGCCCGCTCGGGGCTCCGCTCAAACTTTGTTGTACCCCGGGTAGCCATCGTCGATCCGCAACTCACCCTGAGCGTACCCCCCGGGGTCACCGCGGCGACCGGTGTAGACGCCTTGTCCCACGCCATCGAGTCCTATACGAACACGGCTTCCGACCTGCCCATGGACCTGGCGTCCCTTGAGGCGATACGGCTGATCGGCGAAAGCCTCCCCGCAGCAGTGGCCAACGGGAAAAATCTGAAAGCCCGGGAAGATATGTGTATGGCCTGCGTCCTCATCGGGCTGGCCTACCGCAACACCCGCCTGGGCATCCTCCATGCCATCACCGGGCCATTTTGCGGCTACTACGACGTAGCCCACGGCGTGGCCAACGCCATACTACTACCCCATGTGATGCGCTACAACGCCCCGGGGAACTTCGAGAAATTCGCAAATATCGCCGTAGCCCTGGGGGCGCCCGCCGAAGGCTATACGCGACGGGAGCTGGCGTTCATGGCCGCCGACCTGGTGGCGGACCTCTTAGAGGACGTATCCCTTCCGGCGGACTTTAAAGCCATGGGCCTGGACGCGGGCAAGCTGCAGGATATAGCCCGGGAAGCGTCCAAGAGCGCCAATCTGCTCATCAACCCCAGGAGCGCCACGGAAAGGGATCTGCTGGCGATCTGCGAAATGACATTCTGAGCAGCGCGGGCGTCAGGCGGGAGCTGAGGCGCCCCTGATATGGATGAGGAGGCTGAATTACCATGATAAGCCGGGAATTCGCGAAGTTTATCCATGGGATAAGCTACGATACTTTGCCGGAAAAGGTTCGGGAGCTTTCGCGGATCTGCCTTCTGGACTACCTGTCCTGCACCCTGGCCGGCAGCCGGAGCGAGATCAGGCCCATCTTTATGGATCTGGTGGAGGAGCTTGGGGGAAGCCGGCAAGCTTCCGTGTACGGCACGGGGGTGAAGACTTCCGTCGCCAACGCGGCGCTGGTCAACAGCGCCTTTTCCCATGTGCTGGAGATGGACGACATCCACCGTCTGGCCATGTACCATCCGGGCATCGTCGTGCTGCCGGCGGCTTTGGCTATCGCGGAGCGGGACAAGCTGAGCGGCAGGCGGCTCATCGAGAGCATCGTCGCCGGATATGAAGTGGGTATACGGATCGGCATCGCCATCAATCCGTCCCACTTCAAGATATGGCACACCACGGGCACTGTGGGGACTTTCGCCTCCGCCGCCTCCGCGGGCAAGCTCATGGGCCTCGGTGTGGACGAGCTTACCGACGCCTTCGGCAGCGCCGGTTCCCAGGCGGCCGGCTTGTGGCAGTTCAACATCGACGCCGCCATGACGAAACCTCTGCACTCGGGGAAAGCTTCCATGAACGGCATATACGCCGCTATGCTGGCGAAACGCGGGTTTACCGGCGCGGAGAACATCATCGAAGGCGCGAAAGGCTTCGGCGTCGCCACGTCGGAAGCGCCGGACTTCGACCAGATGATCCGCGATCTGGGCCGGGTATATGAATTCCTGGGCATCGGCGTCAAGGTGCACTCCGGCTGCCGGCATACCAGTTCGTCGGTGGACGGCGCCCTCGCCATACGGAACAAGTACGGCGTCAAGCCGGAGGATATCGAAAGTATACGGCTGAAGACCTACGAGCTGGGCATGGATCTCTGCGGGGCGGTTTTTCCTCAAAATATCCCCCAGGCGAAGTTCAGCATCGCCTACTGCGTCGCCAGCGTGTTCGCCTTCGGGCGCTGCACCATGGATGAGATGAACATGGACGTGATTCAGAGCGAAGCCGTACAAAGCCTGCTTCGGAAAACGACCATCACCGTGGACGAAGGCCTGGAGAAGGATTTCCCCATGGGTTACGCGTCCATCGTGGGCGTGACGCTGAAGGACGGCCGGTTCTACGACGAGTTCACACCCCACTGTAAAGGAGACCCGGAAAACCCCGTCGCCTTCGGCGAGATAAAAGACCGGTTTTTTGCCATGACGAACGGGATCATCGGCGAAGAGGAGCAAAAGAAGCTCCTTCTCCTTGTGGAAAACCTCGACGACGTCGGCGATATCAACGAGTTGGTCAATTACGTGCAGTGAAAGGGAGGGATCGCGGTATGCTAACTTTGATCAAAGGCGGGCAGGTCTACGCCCCGGCTAACCTGGGCGAGCAAGACATACTCCTGGGGGGAAAGGAGATCCTGGCGGTAGGCTGTGAGATAGCGGCGCCCCCGGGTATCGACACGGAGATCGTGGACGCCACAGGGCTGACGGTCATACCCGGATACATTGACAGCCATATGCATCTGCTGGGCGGCGGCGGCTCTGTGGGGCCGGAGTCCAGGACCCATGAGGTGGATATCTCTACCCTGGCTAAAGCCGGCCTTACCACTGTGGTGGGCACCCTTGGGATAAGCCCGGTGAGCTATACGCTCAAGCACCTGTTGATATCGGCCATGGCTTTGGAAAACTGGGGTCTCTCCACCTATATCTACACCGGCGCCATGCAGCTCCCCTCCGTGACCTTCCTGGATTCGGTCCTCAGCGACCTTTCCCTCATCGACAAAGTCGTCGGTGTGAAGATCGCCCTCTTCGATACGCTGTGCAGCCATCCGTCCCTGGACACGCTGAAGGAGCTTGCCAGCAAGGTATGGCTGGGCGGGCGGCTGGGCGGCAAAGCCGGCCTCATCCACGCCCATCTGGGGGAGACGGGAGGCAGCCTGAAGGAGATCGCGGACCTGTTGAAATGGATGGGACTTCCGCCCGCTATGCTGGTCGCCACCCATGTGAACCGGACCGCGGAGGTTCTGGATATGTGCGCCGAAGGCGGCTTGGCGGGCGTGTCCCTGGACGTCACCGCCTTGTATACGCCGGACAACGGCTTACCGGAGACGGTGGCGCCGGCTGAAGCGTACCGGAGGCTGCGGGCGGCTAACGTACCCGCCGGGAGCCTGACCATGAGCTCCGACGGCAACTCCACCCAGACGTACAAAAACGAGCACGGGGTCGTGGATCGGTTCATGCTCACCCCGGCCAACGCCGTGGCGGCGGAGACGGCGAAGGCTGTGCTGAGGGACGGCCTGACCCTGGAGGAGATACTTCCGTTAAGCACGATCAACGCCGCCAGGAGGCTGAGGATAGATCATAAGAAGGGCAGCCTGGAGCCGGGGAAAGACGCCGACGTGGTGCTGCTGGACCGGAACCTGGAGGTCGACACGGTGTACGCCAAAGGCAAGCTGATGCTGAAGCAAAAAGAACCCGTGGTCGTCGGTTATTTCGAGAAGGGCTACGCTCAGCTGGCGCTCCGTGACAACTGAAAAATATAAGATACTGGCGATAAAGCGAAGTCTAAAAGCCGCTTGAGCACACGATGTAAAGTTAAGGCAGGTGTATACCTTATGTTGCTGACCTCTCCCATTGCCATCGGCGGGCTTGAACTGAAAAACCGCATGGTGATGGCCCCCATGGCGACCCACCTCGCCCGGGAGGACGGGACCTCCTCTGAAGCGCTGAAGGACTACTACGAGGAGCGCGCGGCCGGGGGCGCCGGGATGATCACCCTGGAATCCTGCTACATCAGCCAAAACGGCAGGGGCGGGATACGCCGCCTGGGCTTGTACAAAGACAGCCAGATAGCCGGGCTGAAGCCTGTAACGGACGCAATCCACAGGCAGGGCGCCAAAGCCTGCTGCGAACTGCATCACGGAGGGCCCCAGTGCGGCAGCGCCATCATCGGCGAGGCGCCGCTCTCCGCCTCCAACGCGTACTATCAGAAGGGGGCGGGCGACCCGCCCAGGGCAGTACGCGCCGAAGAGATCCCCCTCATCGCCGGCGACTACGCCTCAGCAGCCCTCCGCGCAGCGGAAGCGGGTTTTGACGCCATACTGCTTCACTACGGGCACGGCTATCTGGCGAATAGCTTCATGTCGCCCCTGACCAACCGCCGGGAAGACGAATACGGCGGTCCTCTGGAAAACAGGATGCGCTTCCCCCTCCAAATCGTCGCGGCCATACGGGGCAAACTGGGCCCCGGTTTCCCGTTATTTGTGCGGATGACCGCGGAAGACGGGTTGATCGGGGGGATCGGGCTTGAGGAGTCCCTCGCCATGGGCGCCATGCTGGAGGCCGCTTCCGTAGACAGCATCAACGTGACGGCGGGCATCCATCTGGTGATGGAAAAAATGGTCCAGCCCATGAATATGCCCCGGGGCCTCCTGGTCCCTTACGCGAAAGCATTTAAAGACGCTTTAAGCATACCTGTTTCCGCCGTGGGGCGGATCAACAACCCTGAGTTTGCGGAAGACATTCTGCAGAAAGGCATGGCGGACTTCATCTACCTCGGCCGCCCCCTCATCGCGGACCCGTACTTCCCGGCGAAGGCCGCCGAAGGCCGCGCCGGGGAGATCAGGCACTGTATAGCCTGCAATCAGGGCTGCCACGCCAGCCTGCTCCGGAACGAGACCATCACTTGCTTCGTCAATCCAAGGGCGGGCAAGGAAAAGGAACTTGAAGTGAAACCCGCGGAGGAACCGAAGCGCATACTCGTCGCCGGGGGCGGGCCTGCCGGGATGGAAGCGGCCCTCATCGCCGCGGGGCGCGGGCACAAGGTAAGCCTGTATGAGAAAAACGCCTTCCTCGGAGGCGACCTGTATCTGGCCGGCAAGCCGCCACACAAAGAGGAGATCGCTTTTCTCGTACAAACCATGGAGCGGCAGCTACAGGAACAGGGCGTAGAGATACACTTGAACCGCGCCCTTCGCAAAGATGAGATCCGCGGGCTGGCTCCGGAAGCCGTCATCATCGCGGCGGGCGCCCGGCCGGTGGCGCCGCCCATCGAAGGCGTCGGCCTGGGGCATGTATATACCGCCCGGGAAGTATTAACGAGCCCGGCGCTGGTCAAGGGAAACGTGGTCGTCGTCGGAGGCGGCTCCACCGGCTGCGAGACGGCGGAGCTTCTTGCCGCCAGCGGCTGCCGCGTCACGGTGGTCGAGCTCCTGCCCGCCGCCGCCGGGGATCTGGAGGGCAACAGGAGAAAGCTCCTTCTGGAATCCCTGAGCGGGCTGGGCGTGCGCATCCTGGTCAACGCGAGGACGCGGGAGATAACGGAAAAGGAAGTCGCCTTAGACTGGAGAGGGGAGGATCACCGGCTGCCCGCCGATCATGTGGTACTAGCCGCGGGCCTTGGAGCGGTAGACGATTTCGATGGCCTGGAAGAGCTCCTTGACGCGCCTGTATACTATGCCGGAAGCTGCGTAGAGCCGGGAGCCGGTGTCGACGCGATGCGCGAAGGCTTTGAAAAAGGGAGGATCGTATGAAGATTTGGCACCATAGCATGACGGATCTCACTATACTAACACAATACCGGGAAAACATGACGAACCACGCCCGGCAGGTCCTGGACGCCGACGTGGAGGTGAAGCTCCACGGCATACCCCCCGATGTATATGGCACAGTCCCGCCGGTGGAAGCGCTGCGCTATAAATACACGGAGTTTCTCTGCGAACGCTTCGTCTGCGAGGGGGCGCTCAACGCGGAGAAAAACGGGTACGACGCCTTCACCATCGGCTGCTACCTGGATACGGGCATGGAGAGGGCGCGTTCCCTGGTGGACATCCCCGTACTGGGCATCACCGAGACCGCCATGGTGGCGTCATGTATGCTGGGGAAGAAGTTCAGCTTCATCACCATCGCGCCGTCTATGCGGGAGCACATGATCCAGAGCGCCGTGGACTGCGGCCTGGAGAAGCGGGCCGCCGCTATACTAAGCATCGAGCCCCCCGTCATCGAAGCCCAGATGGAAGGGGATGTGGAGCAGGGTGATCTGGTGGAAAAACTCTTTCTGCAGGCCTGCGACAAGGCCATAGAAGCGGGCGCCGACGTGATCATCCCCGGCGAGGGCGTGCTGAATGAATTCCTTTTCGCCCGGGGCGTCCGGTCATATCGGGGGCTTCCCATCCTGGACGCCAACGCGATCCTATGGCAGTACGCGGTCATGCTCGCCAAGCTGCAAAAAACGAGCGGGATCACCATCAGCAGGAGGATGGCTTACGCCAAGCCGCCCGCGGAGCTTCTGGAGAAGCTGCAAGGCATCCACGCCCGTTATCATTTAAACGAATCTGATTTTTCATAGATAAGCCGCGTCTATATACAAGCGACGCAACCTTGGTCGAATGTAGGCTGGGGCGGCAAAACCTCAGTTGAATGTGGGATCGGGCGCCGCTTTGGGGGCGTCTGCGGCTTCGCTTTCGTCGGCCCGCCGCCGCTCCGTCTTCTCCGCGTACATGAGCCCGTCCACATAAGAGAGGAACTCCTGGGGCGTCCGCGTCTCGTCCGGCAAGTAAAGCCCGCCGCCGCAGCTCAGGCGTAGAGTGAAGGCCCGTATGCCCAGTTCGTTGAAATCCGCTATGCTTTTAAATATATTTTCGATGACCCTGTCCGTCTCTTCCGTGGCGGCGATGATGACGAACTCGTCGCCCCCATAGCGGGCGACAAGATCGGTACGGCGCACAGACGAACGCAGGATGACCGCCGTATCCCTGAGGGCGACGTCCCCCTGGGCATGGCCATAGACGTCGTTGATCTCTTTAAAGCGGTCCATATCGATCATGATGAAGGAGTAAGCTCTGCGCCGGGTGGTTCGCGTCAGCTCCAGCAGATATTCGTCGATGCCCCTGCGGTTGTATACGCCGGTGAGGCTGTCGAAGAGCATGGACATACGGGACATGAATAAGTAGCAGAAGAGCAGGGAGATAAAAAAGCTGGGCATGGCGAAGTACACATCGGACAGGAGTATATCCAGCAGGGCGCCGGCGGCTACCGGGAGCGTCGCGATGAGGACAAGGACAATCTTGCTTCTTTCCATATGGATTCTGCTTAGCCCTGTATTGATCAGCACGATGACGAAAAACGAATACGAAACGCATAGCTGGGCCCAGTAAGCAGGCCCCATGGCAAACATGCTGTCCGGCGTGATGGAAAAGATAAACCCGGTAAACAGGTTGATTGTCAGCATGATGAAGTCGAAGACGCAAATCGAAGCGACGATGAAACCCAGCCTTTTCAACCGGATCTGGTCTGTCCTGGCGCTGTAGTCAAGAAACAGGGGCATACAGCAGAAAGCGAGGTTTTGGAACAGAAAGAAAAAAGTATTGATCACCCAGCATAAAGCCCGCGCCGGCTCCCCGCCCAAGCCGACGATCAACTGATAGCACAGCTCGCTGGCCATAGACGCCAGCGTAAACGCGATCATCGCCGTCATGATCCAGGGCATGGTCCTGTCGACGCTCTTCTTATTCTGTATATCGATAAGAATCAGTATCAGCGCCGCGATGGGGGCCAGGAACAGATTAAAGCGCAGTAGAAAATTGACCGGCATCGTATCACCTTCGGGGTTTTTTCAACTTTCTTACATTATAGCGTACCCTATGTAAAAAAACGAGTGCTTTTCTATCGTTCCGCTATTTATTATATTCACATTGCCCAGTGATATGACACTGTGAAATTTCTACATTGAATGTGGTTGCTATTCCCCCGGCATATGTAGTATTATCAAAGAGTGAAACTCATATACAGGAGGTTTTTCTTATGAATCTATTAACGAGATCTGATTTTGACGGCCTGGCTTGCGCGGCGATATTGAAAGACATCGGCCTCATCGAAGGCTGGAAATTCGTACACCCGAAAGACCTTCAGGACGGGCTTGTGGAGGTGACGTCAAACGACGTGCTGGCTAACGTGCCTTATGTGAAAGGCTGCGGCCTCTGGTTCGACCACCACACCAGCGAGGGCGAACGCCTGGGGGACATCGAATTTGAAGGCGCGTCCATCCCATTGGACAGCGCCGCCCATGTGATTTATGACTATTACAAAGATAAGTACGATCTGTCCAAGTTCGACGAGATGCTTGTGGCGGTGGACAAGGTCGATTCCGCTAAGCTGACGGCGGACGAGATCCTGCTTCCCCAGGGCTGGGTCATGCTGGGCTTCGTCATGGATCCCCGCACAGGCTTGGGACGGTTCCGCGAGTTCAGGATCAGCAACTATCAGCTGATGGAAGACCTCATCGAAGCGTGCAGGGTACAGAGCATCGACGAGATCATGAAGAACCCGGACGTGAAGGAACGGGTCGAGCTCTACGATGTACAGGCTCAGTTGTTCATCGATATGGTGAAGACCCACACCTACACAAAGGGCAACGTCATCGTATCCGATTTGCGTAATGTAGAAACCATCTACGCGGGTAATCGTTTCATCGTATACTGCCTGTATCCCGAGCAGAACATCTCCATGTGGATCGTAGACGGCAGGAACAAGCAGAACTGCCCCATAGCCGTGGGTTACAGCATCATCAACCGTTCGGCTACCGCGGACGTGGGCTCCATACTGCTGTCCTACGGCGGCGGAGGCCATCCCCAGGTAGGCACCTGCCAAATCGACTACGACGACGTAGACCGCGTAGTGGGCGAGCTGGTAGAGAAGCTGCAGTAGCCAGTGTAGCGTCCTCGTGGCGCTTGTGCCACGGAGCACAGGGGCCTCCCTCTGATCAAAAACACAGGCGCGCTTTCTCATCCTTCGGGATGGATCGCGCGCCTATTCGTCGTGTCGTGATATTTCTTTTACGCCTGCCCGCCGACTAAGGTGAAGGTCACGGGAGGCGCTCAGCTATCTCCGCCAGGCGCCGGTAGAAGCCGGCGTCGATCTGCGTCAGGGCGTCCTGGGTCACCCGGAAGCGCCAGTTTCCCTCGGCTAAGCCGGGGATGTTGGTACGCGTATCGCCGCCATATCCAAGCAGATCCTGTATGGGCACCACGACCATGCGGGCGGCGGACATATACAGCAGCCGTATCCACGCCTTGCAGACGCCGCAGTTGGGGCCGCCTTTGCCCCAGTCCCCTTCATAACCGCTGTAGAAAAGCGCCCTCTCCCTGTCCTCAGCCCGCATCTCATACATCCAGGCCAGGAGGGTCGTATTATCATGGGTGCCGGTGTACGCCACCCTGTTTCCCTCATACCGGTGAGGCAGGTGCCGGTCATCCCCCAGGAAGCCGAACTGCAGCACGCGCATACCGGGGAAACCTGTCGCCTCCAGCAGCGCTTCCACCTCCGGGCCGATGTCCCCCAGATCCTCGGCGATCACCGACAGGGGGCCCAGCTCCCGCTTCATGGCTTCAAAGGGCTTGATGCCGGGTCCCTTGACCCATGCGCCGTCTCTGGCGGAAGCGGACTCGGCGGGGATGCGCCAGAAGCTTTCGAAACCCCGGAAATGGTCGATACGCACAAAGTCATTATGCTCCAGGGCCGACTTCATCCGCCAGACCCACCAGTCGTAGCCCGTCTTCTCCATGAAGTCCCAATTATATAAGGGGTTCCCCCATCGCTGGCCATCCGAATTGAAGTAGTCGGGGGGCGCCCCCGCCACAGCGATGAATTCTCCTTTCGCGTCGGTGGCAAACATCTCCCGCCGGCTCCAAACCTCGGCGCTGTCCTCGGACACATAGAAGGGGACGTCCCCCACCAGCTTCACCCCGTGCCGGTTGGCGTACGCCTTCAATTCGCCCCACTGGGCGTCGAAGACCCACTGGACAAAGCGGTAGAAGGCCATCATACTGCGGTGCTCCCGGCGCGCCCGCTCCACCGCCTGGGGCTCGTAGCGCCTGAGGGCCTCATCCGGCCACTCAAACCAGGGATGCAGATCGTACTGCTCCTTGATGGACATATATAGGGCGTACTCCTCCAGCCAGAAGGGGGCGTAGCGGGCGCACTCCTCCCTTGCCCGATCCGGCAGCCGGGCGAAAGCCTCCCGCAGCAAGACCATCTGCTTGTCGTAGACAAGCTCATAGTTCACCGCCCAGGTATCCATGCCGTCGCACCTGACGTCCAGCTCCGCTTCCGTCACCCAGCCCTGCTCCAGCAGCCAGCGCGGGTCGATAAACATAGGGTCCCCGGCGAAAGCCGATACGCATTTATAGGGTGAATAGGAAGCGCCCATATGCTCCACCGGCAGCATCTGCCACAGGGAAAAGCCACCGTCGCACAAGAAGTCCACGAAAGCCCGGGCCTCGCTTCCCAGCACGCCGATGCCGAATGGGCCGGGCAGCATGGTCATGGGCATGAGCACTCCCGCCAGACGGCTATCCAGACCGCCGATCATTTGCCGTTCCCCCCGCTCAGCTTCCAGATATCCCGGTCATAGGTGCGGATGACCTCGTCGCTGGAGAAGCGCCCCGCATAGGCGATATTCATCGCCGACATCCGGGCCCATTTCTTTTTGTCCAGGTATATCTGGTTCACTTCCTTCTGGGCGTTTACATAGCTGCCGTAATCCTTCAGTACAAAGAACTCGTCGTTGTAGGTGATGAGCGAGTCGTAGATATTGGGGAACTCCGCTTTGCCGATGAGATTGGGTTGGGTATTGATGAATTCGTCAAATATCCGGCGCACCCGGCGGTCATTTTGGTATATGTCATAGCTGCGGTAGGTCTGGTTGCGGTAGAGCTCAAGTACTTCGGCTACCGTGAGCCCGAACTTGATGTAGTTGCCCTCCCCCACAGCGTCAAATATCTCGATATTCGCCCCGTCCAGAGTGCCTATGGTGACGGCGCCGTTGAACATAAATTTCATGTTGCCCGTGCCGGAGGCTTCTTTGCTGGCGGTGGATATCTGCTCGCTCAGATCCGAGGCGGGGAATATCTTCTCCGCGCTGGATACCCTGTAGTTTTCCAGGAATACGACCTTGATCTGCCCGCGCACCCTTTCGTCGTTGTTGATCATGTCGCCGATGGTGGTGATGAACTTGATCGTCTCCTTGGCGAAGTGATAGCTGGGCGCCGCTTTGCCGCCGAAGAGGTAAGTGCGGGGCGTAAAGTCCTGGTTGGGATAGTCCAGCACATCCTGATAAAACGCCAGTATATTCATCGCCATCAGCAGCTGGCGCTTATACGCGTGGATACGCTTGACCTGCACGTCGAAGATCGAATCCGGGTTGAGGTCTACGCCTTTGCTCTCCTTGATGATCTTCGCCAGGCGTAATTTGTTTTCCCGCTTGATCTGCATCAGCTTCTCCAGAAACGCGGGGTCGTCCACAGCGCCTTCCGTATCCAACCGGGCCAACTGTAAAGGCTCCTTCTTCCATACGGGGCCGATGGCTTCAGTGATGAGCTTGCTCAGGCTGGGGTTCGCCTTCTGGAGCCAGCGCCGCTGGGTGACGCCGTTGGTGACGTTGAAGAAGCGCTCCGGATATATCTCATAGAAATCCTTGAATAGTTCGTTCCTCAGGAGCTCGCTGTGGATCTGAGCCACGCCGTTGACGGAATGGCAGCCCACGATGGACAGAAACGCCATACGTACCTCGCCGCCGCCTTCGATAGCCATACGGGAGATGCGATCCCAGTCCCCGGGAAACTTCTCCCACAGCTCCCCGCAGAAGCGCTCGTTGATCTCATGCACGATCATGTAGATACGGGGCAGCAGGGTTCGGAAAGTGTCCACCGGCCAACGCTCCAGGGCTTCCGGCATGATGGTGTGGTTCGTGTAGGATACCGTCTTTACCGTGACTTCCCAGGCTTCATCCCAATCGAAGCCTTCGTCGTCGATGAGGATGCGCATAAGCTCAGGCACCGCCAGGGCGGGATGGGTGTCGTTGATGTGGATGGTCACATAATCCGGCAGCTCGCGCAGGTCGGGATGGGTCTTCTTAAAGTTACGGACGATACTCTGCACTCCCGCCGATACGAAGAAGTACTGCTGCTTGAGCCGTAGAAAGCGGTTCTGATAGTTGGAGTCGTCGGGATAAAGCACCTCCGAGATGGCTTCCGCGGAGTATTTGTCGGATATAGCGTGGATGTAGTCGCCGCTGGAGAAGGATTCGAAGTTGAACTGCCGCACCGATTCGGCGCTCCAGAGCCTGAGGTTGTTGACAGAGCCGTCCGCTCCGCCCACCATGGGGATGTCGTAGGGCATGGCGATGACCGGTTCATAGTTGTCCAGGTAAAACACCGTGCGCCCCTCTTCGGTCTCTTCCCGGATGTCGCCGAAGTATTTCACGGTGATCGCCTTGCTTGGCTTGCGCGTCTCCCAGACGTTCTCGTTGCGGAGCCAGTTGTCCGCCATCTCGATCTGGTTGCCGTCCACTATCTTCTGCTCGAAGAGGCCGTATTTATAGCGGATACTGCAGCCGTGGCCCGCCAAGCCGTTAAATGCCAGGGAGTCCATGAAGCACGCGGCTAACCTGCCTAAGCCGCCATTGCCCAGGCCGGGGTCGGGCTCTACTTCGAAGATTTTATCCAGATCCATTTTCAGGTCAGCCATCGCCTGCTGGCACACGTCCTGGAGGCCCAGAGCCATGATGTTCTGCTCCAGCATCCGCCCAAGCAGGAATTCAAGGGAAAAGTAGTAGACCTGCTTCTTCTTGTCTTGCTGGTAGCCGTGGGTGGTCTCAAACCACTGCTTCGTGACCCTTTCCTTGATGATCGCCGCCAGCGCCATGTAAGCGTCCTCCATGGAAGCCTCGTCCACGGATACGCCCCTGACCGTCTCAAGCTTTTCGATAAAAAGCCTGGCAAAGCTATGCCGGTCTACGAGTACCTGATAAACCTGATCCTGGTATGCGTTAGCTTTCTGAACGTCTTTTTTGTTTGTCATCATCATTTTCTCCCTTTTGTGTAAATTACCGCGCTTTTGCCGGGTACGGCGCAAGCGTTTGTTTCCGTATCCGCTAGCAATTCGTGGCGGTAGCCCTCCAGCGGGAGGACGGCGCCCTCTTCTCCTATATTCGTGGCGATGAGTACGGCTTGCTCGCCTTCGCCCCGGGTGAAGGCAAATACCCCTTCCCTGGCTGTGACCAGGCTATACGATCCTTCGCGGAACACCGGCGCCGACGCGCGTATAGCGGCAAGCTTCCGGTACCACTCTACCAGCCCGGTCTCTTCGGCGCCCCAGGGATAACACACGCGGTTGAAAGGATCCGCCCCGCCCTCCATCCCGGCTTCGTCGCCGTAGTATACGCAGGGAAAGCCGGGCAGGGTAAACTGCAGAGCCGACGCGATCATAAGCAGCTTTATCCCCTCGGCCCTCTGCTCCGTACTAAGGCGGAAGCGGGACATCTCTTCCTTCGTGTCCGGTAAGGCCTCGCCCCCCAGTACAGTGAGGATGCGCTCGGTATCGTGGGTGCCAAGTATGTTCATCAGCACATCCAGTACCGGTTTCGGATAGTTTTGGGTGATCTCTTCCATGGTCTCCGCCAGCACGCCCGCGTCTTTCTCCCTGATGTAAGCGATGACGGCGTCCTTGAGGGGATAGTTCATCACGGAATCCAGCTGCCCGCCCTGAAAGTATCTGCGGCGCACCCCATAAGCGATCTTGTTGGACGCGTCCTCCCAGACCTCGCCGACGATGAAGGCCTCCGGGTCTTTTCTCCGTACCGCGGCGCACAAGGGGTCAAGGAAATCATCGGGAAGCTCGTCCACTACATCGAAGCGCCAGCCGCTGATACCGCGATCCATCCAGTGCTCCACCACGCCGCCTTTTCCGGATATGAACTTCTGATAGGAAGGCTCATTCTTATCGATAGCCGGCAGCAGCCGTATCCCCCACCAGGATTCGTATTCGTCCGGCCACTCTTTGAATTTGAACCAGGAGTAGTAGGGCGACTCCTTGGACTGATACGCGCCCAGGCTGCCGTATCGCCCGTATTGATTAAAATAGACGCTGTCTATGCCTACATGGCTAAATACGCCGTCCAGTATGACGCGTATACCGCGTCTCTTCGCCTTGCGGCACAGCGCCCGAAGAGTGCCCTCGTCCCCAAAGCCGGGGTCGACGCGCCGGAAGTCGCTTGTGTCGTACTTATGGCTGGAATCCGCCTCAAAGATAGGGCTCAGGTAAAGGCAAGTCACGCCCCGGGCTTGCAGGAGGGGCAGCTTGCCGATGATCCCTTCCAGGTTCCCGCCAAAGAAGTCGTTGTTGTGCACGATCCCTTCTTCGTCCGGCAGGAAGGAAGGTATACCGCCCCAGTCATCCCGCAGCACGGCCCCCGGCTTCATGGGGCGCTCCTCCGAGCCGCCCCGGGCATAGCGGTCTACAAAGATATGATACATCACCCCGCCTTTGATCCAGTCCGGGGTTGTTAGATCCTTGTCGTATACCGTGATCTGCCATGGGGAAAGGGACTCATCCCCGGGGCCGTCCCGGTCGATGATGAAAAGGCCCTCTTTCGTCTCGATACGGAACCAGTACCAGTACAGCCCTGCGCCGGGCGCGGTGAGCGAAGCGACGAATACATCGTCGCCCCCGGCGGTCTCCCGCCAGCCCATGGGCAGCCCGCTCCGGGCGCCGCCGTCCGCTCGCCACATGACCTCCGCCTTCCGGCAAAACCCACGCCGGTAGCGCAGGGTAAGCTCCAGAGGCTGCCCTTCATGAAGGGCGCCCTGGGGCGAGCGGCAGGCGTGGTCGTGTTCTTCGAACCGGTACAAGTATGCTACCTCCTGGACTATATGTCGCGCGGGCCGCGCCCGCTACTCAGCGTAAGCCCGCGTATATAGCGGCGTACGCCTTCGCGGACTGATCCCAGCCGAAGTCGCAGCGCATGGTCTCACGCATCAGGTTTTGCCAGTCTTCCGGGCTATGGGCGTAGATATTTACCGCCTGGCGTATCGTGCTGAGAAGCTCGCCGGCGTCGTAGTTCGGGAAGAGGAAGCCGTTTCCGTCCCCAAAGCGGCAATCCCGTATCGTATCCTTCAGCCCGCCGGTAGCCCGAACCACAGGTACGGTGCCGTAGCGGCAGGCGATCATCTGGGACAGGCCGCAGGGCTCGTTGCGGGAAGGCATGAGCATGATGTCCGCACCCGCGTAGATCTTGGTGCCGATAGCGGGGTTGTAGGCGATATTCACGGCTACCTGATCCGGATGGCGCAGGGACAGCTCAGTGAAGAATAACTCATACTGGAAGTCTCCCGTGCCCAGCAGAAGCAGCTGGACATTGTCGTTGAGCAGGTCATCCATGATGGAAATGAGCAGATCCAGGCCCTTATGGGGCACCAGCCGGGACACCATGCACAACAGAGGCGTGCGGGGCTCCAGAGGCAGTCCGAATAATGCCTGAAGGTCTCGTTTATTGACCGCTTTTTTTCCGATGTTTTCGATATCATAGGTCTGCGCCAGGTTCGCGTCCCCGGTAGGGTCGTACATGGTCGTATCTATGCCGTTGACGATGCCGCTTAGTTTCCCTTCGTTCATCTGGATGATGGGCTCCAGCCCGAAAGCGCCGTCAACCTTGATTTCTTCCGCGTAAGAGGGGCTGACGGTGGTGAGCCTGTCGCAGCAGACGATGGCGCCTTTCTCCAGGTTGATGCATCCCTGATACTCCACGATCCAGAGGTCGAAGCCTTGCAGGTCGAAGACGTCCTCCAATATCGACAGGGGGAATTTCCCTTGATACTCGATATTGTGGATCGTATATACCGAACGGATCTGGGGGTACTTGTCAAGGAAGAGCGTCTTCAGATAGATGGGCACCAGGGCGGTCTGCCAGTCGTGGGCATGGATCACATCCGGGACAAAGCCGATGAGTTCCAGCACAGAGAGCACCGCCTTTGAGAAGAAGGCGAAACGCTCGCCGTCGTCGTAGTAGCCGTATATGCTCTCGCGATCGAAGTACTGCTCGTTGTCGATGAAGTAGTAGATGACGCCGTCCCGGTCTACCCGGTACACGCCGCAGTACTGGCTGCGCCAGGCCAGAGGTACTTCTACGCTCCCGATGAAGGTCATGCCCATAGCGTACTGCTGGCGTATCTGCTGATACAGGGGCGCGATCACCCGGACGTCAAGCCGCTTGGACGTACGCATCAGCGCCTCGGGCAGGGCGCTTACTACCTGGCCCATGCCTCCCGTGGTCACAAAGGGGGCGACTTCCGATACGGCAAATAAGATATTTTTCGGCGCGGTCCTTCTCCTGGGCGTCTTAGGCGCTTCGTCCCTGGTCACCGCCGCCTTGCCCCGGGTCGTCTTCGCTCCGGCGCTCTTGCGCGTGGTTTTCGCTGCGGCTTTTCCCCCTGCCGCCTTACCCGCTGCCGTAGCCCGGGGCTTGCGGGCTTTGACGCCGGTTTCCGTCTTCTCTACGGCTGCCTTACCTGCCGCCGCAGCCCGTGGCTTGCGGGTCTTGACGGCGGCTTGCGCGGTTACTTCCGCCGGCTTCGCGGTTACCTCCGCGGGGCTCGCCGCTGCTGCCGCTTCTGACGCTTCCGCAGGTTTCGCCGCCGCTGCCCGGGGCTTGCGCGCATTGGCGGCGCCGGCTTTCCCCGAAGCCTGCTTCGCCGCGGTTTTTGGCGTTGTTGTTCTGCTCATGTGTGTTTCCCTCCAAAAAATCAAATTCTCTATTTTATTCGATATTATGCTCATCCGGCGATGATATCCGCTTATACGATTTTCCCTTTCTCTATGTACACCGGATGGGTCTTATATCCCAACAGATTGCGGTTTTCCGATATGATCACCATCTTATCGGTGACGATCCAGTTCAGCTCGGCGTTAGCGCCCACCACCGTGTTCCGCTGCAGTATGCTGTTGCGTACCACAGCGCCCTCCTTGATCTGCACATTACGGAAAATCACGCAGTTTTCCACCGTGCCTTCGATGACGCAGCCGTTGGCGATGATGGAGTTGCGCACGTCGGCGTCCTTGCCGTACTTCGTCGGCTCAGAGTCCTGCACTTTCGTATGGATGCGTTTGCCGTCGCTGTCGAATAGAGGCTCCCGGATATCGGCGTCCAGCATCTCCATATTGTAGTGGAAAAATGTGTTCAACGAAAAGATCCGCGCCGTGTACCCATGATACTCCCAACCTACCACTTTGACTGCTTTAAGGGCGCCGGCCAATATCTCGCAGGAAAACTTCGTCACGTCGCAGTAGCGCTCCCTGGATAGAAGCCTCAGCAGTACGTTTTTCTTCACGATAAACGCGCCCATGGATAAGGCTATGGTTTCCCCTGAGGGCGGCGCGTGGGATATCTCGCTGATGCGCCCGTTTCGCTCCAGCTTTAACGCCACGGCGTAGGCCTGGTCGATCTCCAGGATGGGCTTTTTCACGTAGAGGGCGGTCACGTCCGCTCCTGTGGCCTGGTGCTGGATCAAAGGTTCTCTGAAGTCAATATTATACGCGCTGCTGCCGTCCACCACAAGCACATGGTCTGTTTTTGTCTCGTCGATATAGCCGATGGCCCTCTGCAGGGGTTCGTCCCGCATGTCATTGTAGCGCCGCTCTCCGCCCGGGTATTGGGGGAAGTACTGTACGCCGCCGCTGGATCGGGACAGATCCCACTCCCGCCCGGCGCCGATGTGGGTCAGGAGGGTCTGATACTGGCTGCCCAGAATGATGGCGATGGTATATATCCCCGAATTCACCATATTGGACAGCATGAAGTCGATGAGCCGGAAGTGGCCCGCAAAGTGGGTGGCCGACGCCGTACGGTGGTTGCTCCCGTCGCCGAAAGCCTGGGGATGGAGATCCGAAAGGCATAAGCCGATAGTCATCATGATAAATAGCCCCCTCCAGTACTCATATCCATTCGCCGGGAACGACGGTGATGGGGCCGCCCGCTTCCCTGGGCCGGCCGACGGCGGTGTTTTCCCCCACGAAGCTCCGTTCGTCCAGGATGGCGTACTCGACTGTGGCGCCGGCTTTGATCACCGTGTCGCACATCACTACGGAGTTGCGCACCACCGCGCCCTTCTCTACCACGACGCCCCTGGAGAGCACCGAATGCTCCACGGCGCCGTCGATGAGGCAGTCTGAGGCGACGATGCTGTCCTGTATACGCCCGCCGGCGCTGATGTGGTGAGGCGGCCTGCTCCGGCTCCGGGAAAGGATCAGCCAGTCGCGCATCCCAAGGGATGTGTCCTCGATCATGTCCATATTGGCTTCCCACAAGCTTTCCAGAGTCCCCACATCCTTCCAGTAGCCTTTGAAGCGATACGCGTACATCTTCTCCCCCGCTTCGAGCATAGCCGGAAGGACGTTTTTCCCGAAATCTTTCGATGAGCTTCCGTCCTTATCGTCCTTCTCCAGGTACTCCCGGACGACTTTCCAGTTGAATATGTAGATGCCCATGGACGCCAGGGTGCTTTTCGGCTTAACCGGCTTCTCCTCGAATTCTACGATCTTGTCTTTGGCGCCGGTGTTGATGATCCCGTAGCGGCTTGCCTCTTTCACCGGTACCTCGATGACCGCGATGGTGCAGTCGGCGCCGTTCTTCTTGTGGCTTTCCATCATCAGGCTATAGTCCATCTTATAGATATGGTCGCCGGAAAGCACCAGCAGGTACTCCGGGTCGTAGCCCTCGATGAAGCGCCTGTTCTGGTAGATGGCGTTGGCCGTGCCGCTGTACCATTCCGATCCGCTCCCGGTGCTGAATGGGGGCAGGAGAAACACTCCGCCGGACATCAGGTCCAGATCCCAGGGATGGCCTTTGCCGATATAGTCATGGAGAAACATGGGCATGTACTGGGTGAGCACGCCCACTGTGTCTATCCCGGAGTGCACGCAGTTGGACATGGTAAAGTCGATGATGCGGTACTTACCGCCGAAGGTGACGGCAGGCTTAGCGATGTACTCCGTCAGCGGATGGAGCCTGGATCCGGCGCCACCGGCCAGCAGCATCGCGACACATTCTTTTTTATACTCGATAGAGGCCAAATTACATCCCTCCACAGTCCGGTTATTTCGTGAACGCTATACTAAGCTCTTACGGAAAAATACGGTCGATAAGGGCGGCACGGTGACCTTCAGGCAGCAGGGGAAGCCATGCATAGGTCTTTCCTCCGCGCGCAGCTTCCCATTTTCGTGCCCCCAGCCGCCAAATCCGGCGCTGTCGGAGTTGAATATCTCCTTGTATTCGCCTTCCCCGGGTACGCCAAAGCAGTAGTCTTCCCGGGTCACGGGGGCGAAATTCTGTAAGACGACGATCTCGTCGCCTTTCTTGTCCGCGCGGATGAAGACGAGTATGTTCTGCTCGCTGTCGTCGGCGCTTATCCACTGGAAGCCGTCCCAGCTCCTGTCGTTTTCCCACAGAGAGGGTGTTTCCCGATAGAGCATGTTCAAGGCCCGGACATAATCCTGAAGCTGCTTGTGAGCGGGGAAGTCCAGCAGCCCCCACTCTACCGACGCGCCGTGATCCCATTCGTTGAACTGCCCAATCTCGCTGCCCATGAAGTGGAGGTTCTTCCCGGGATGGGCCGCCATAAACCCGAGAAAAGCACGGACGCCGGCAAACTTCCACGCGTACTCGCCGGGCATCTTGTCGATGAGGGAGCGCCTACCCCCGGCTACCCGGTCATGGGAGACGGAAAGGATGTAGTTTTCATTAAAAGCGAAGTAAAAGGACGAGGATATCTTGTCGTGGACCATGCGTCGGTATATGGGGTCTACGCTGATATATTCCAGTAGGTCGTCCGTCCAGCGGGTATTCCATGTGTAGTGGAAACCCAGCCCCCCTTCGTGGACCGGTTTCGTCACCATAGCCCAGCCCGTGGACTCTTCGGCGATCATGACCACACCGGGAATGTCCCCGGCTACCGCGGCGTTGAGCTTTTGCAGAAAGACGATGGCGTCCAGGTTCTCGCTGCCGCCGTACATGTTGGGAGACCAGTCTCCCGGCTTCTTTCCGTAGTCCAGCCAAAGCATGGGGCTGACTCCGTCTACCCGCAAAGCGTCGGCGTGATATATCTCTGTCCAGAAGAAGGCGCTGGAGATGAGGAAGGATTGTACTTCGGCGCGCCCGTAATCGAATCGGCTGCTCCCCCACTCATGCTGCCCTCCGGCTCTGATGCCCTGAGCTTCGAAGAGCTGTGTGCCGTCGAAGCGGGCCAGCCCGGACTCTCCATTCGGAAAATGCCCCGGGGCCCAGTCAAGTATCACGCCGATCCCCGCCCCATGGCAGCGGTCGATAAGGCCCATCAGCCCTGAGGGGTCGCCGTACCGGGACGTGGCGGCGAAAAAGCCGCTTGTCTGATAGCCCCAGGATCGCCCGGAAGGATGCTCCATGACCGGCAAAAGCTCAAGGTGCGTATAACCCATATCCTTCAGGTATGGCACGAGCCCGTCGGCAAGCTCCGCGTAGGACAGGGGCTGCCCGTCGGGCTGGCGGCGCCACGAGCCGGGATGCACCTCATAGATATTGACCGCGCCGTCGAATGATTTCCGGCGGAGCTCTTTCATCCAGGCCTCATCCTGCCATTGGTAGTCGTCCATATCCCAGACGATGGAGGCGCCGCCTCCGCCACGCTCGGCATGAAAGGCGAAGGGGTCGGATTTAAGCTGCTCTTTGCCGTCCGGCCCGAGTATGGAGTACTTATATTTATCTCCTTGCTTGACGCCGTCCACAGAGGCTTCCCATATGCCGCTTTGCGAGATCCGCTTGAAAGGGTGGGCGTTCGCGTCCCAGTCGTTCCAATCCCCCGCCACGCGCACCGCCTCCGCCCGGGGCGCCCAGACGCGGAAAGCCGCGCGGCTGTGTATCCGGTCAAAATGGCAGCCGAAGAACTCATAGGCGCGGAAATTCGTGCCTTGCTGAAACAGATATCCCGGCAGATCATTTTGTGCGTTTTCGCTGAACACCGTGCCACTCCCCATAACGATAAGGTTAGTTAATATAAGTATATATCAATCGGTAAAAACAAACCAGAAGTTTTAAACAATTTTTCATCATTTTTGCTTATATTTCCTCAATTTTTTACCTTTTTTAGTCCACAATTCCGAATCTAAGCATCTGTTTAGCAGTGGGCGAGGTTCTGAACAGGCGCGAATAACTCTTTCTGCTCATATTGCGGTTTTCATACAGGATTTGTGGTATGATAAGTGTATTCTGATTGCGATTCGGAGGCGGCGTCATGGGCGTGATCATCGGGTTAGATATCGGCGGGACCAATCTCCGCATCGGGCTGGTGCGGGACGGCGCCCTGGAGCGCGGCGCCGCTTTTTCCACAGGGGAGACCCTCACGGGAAAGGATGAGATCTCCGACCTGGCGCGGATCATCGAAGAGTTTCGCGGCGGGGAAAGGATCGAGACCGTGTCCGTCGGCTTTCCTTCCGCCATCGGCGCGGACGGCAAAACCGTCCTCAACGCGCCAAATATCGTGAAGAAGGACGGAAGCCATGCTTTCTCCGGGAAAAATGTGGCGGATCCTCTCAGCAAGCTCCTCGGCGCCAGGGTACTGGTAAATAAAGACGCTAACCATTTGCTCCATTACGACGCCCATACGGCGGGCGCCGCCGGGGTGCTCGTCGGCTGCTATGTCGGCACAGGCTTCGGCTCTGCGGTGATGATCGACGGCAAGCTGGTGAAAGGCAAAAACGGCACCGCTATGGAAGCGGGCCATATCCCCTTCTACCGGGGCGACCGCCCCTGCGGCTGCGGCAAAGCCGGCTGCGCCGAGTGCTACGGCTCCGGGCGGGCTGCCCGGGAGATGCTTGATACGCGGTATCCGGGGCTGACTTTCGCCCAGGTTTTTCACGATCACGCCGACGAGGCGCCCGTAGCCGGCCTTGTGGAAGCCGTCGCGGTCACGATAGCGACCCTGGTCAACTTGTTTGACCCCCATATGTTGTTTCTCGGCGGCGGCGTCTTATCCGATGAGTTCCCGAAGGGACGCCTCACCGAAGCCATATTGAGGCACGCCGTCGCGCCATATCCACGGGATGGCTTGGATATCCGTTATGTACGCCACGACGCCTACGCGGGGGTCGTCGGCGCCGCCCTTTGCGCAAGTCAATAAATAATTATATAGGGGGTATCATCATTATGTCGGAAAACTTATTTGGTAAAAGCATCGGGAAGTTAGGATTTGGCTTCATGCGTCTGCCGCCTCTGGAAAAGGGCTTTGATATGGAGCAAATCAACAAAATGGTGGACGCGTTTATCGAAGGCGGTTTCTCCTACTGCGACACGGCATATGTGTACAGAGGTTCCGAACGGGCGGTGTGCCAGTCCCTGGTAGAACGATATCCCAGGGATAAATTCCAGATCGCCACTAAGCTGAACCTGGGCCCTGTGGAATCTCCCGGGCAGATGAAGGAGCAGTTCGATAAATCTCTGGAACGCCTGGGTTTGGACTATGTGGACGTCTATCTCCTCCATGGCATCGGCGGCAGGACCGGGACCAAGGACGAGGATATGGGCGCCTGGGACTTCATCTCCGGTCTGAAAGCCGCGGGAAAGGTCAAGCATATCGGCTTCTCATTCCATGGCACGCCGGAGAAGCTGGACGAGTATCTTACTAAGCATCCGGAGACGGAAGTCGTCCAGATGCAGGTCAACTATCTCGACTGGGAGAACAAAGACGTCCAGTCGAGGCTGGTCTATGAGACCGCCCGGAAGCACAATAAGCCGGTGGTGATCATGGAGCCGGTCAAGGGCGGGATGCTGGCCGGGGAAGAATCCGTCATCGCGAAGGTCTTCAAAGCCGCCGACCCTACCGCGTCCATCGCATCCTGGGCTATGCGGTACGCCGCTTCGCTGGAAGGGGTACTCACCGTACTCAGCGGTATGAGCACCCTGGACCAGATGGAAGACAATCTGGCGACCATGAAGGATCTCAAGCCTTTGTCGGAAAGCGAAAAGAAAACCATCGACGAAGCCGTCGCTGCTTTAAACGCCGTCCCCCGGGTGCCTTGTACAGAATGCGGTTACTGCCTGGAGGGCTGCCCACAGAAGATCAAGATCCCGGAATTCATGAAGTTGTACAGCAACTATCTGGCATACAGGACGACGCCCAGCCTCGCCCGCCAGTACGGGTTCATCGAGAGCTCTCGCGCCAAGACCTGCGAGAAGTGCAAGAAGTGCGAGGAAACTTGTCCCCAGGGTATCAACATTATTGAAACGCTGGAAAAGGTATCCGCATTGTTTGATTAAGCTGCGCCCGTAGGACGACCGCCGTCCTGTGATCGACGACGATACCGTCTTCGCGGATCAGGCCGGTGTTCCGGGATTCATCCACAAACCCGCCGAAATGCTTCCACGCGCTGTGAAAGACCAGCGCGGCAGGCTCAGCGATCGGCGGGTTCATTTTGCCCCAATCGAAAAAGAAGCTGTCTCTTGGATGAAAATTAAAGACGAATGTGCAGCACCCTTTGGAGAACGCCAGTATCTTCTTGTCTTCGTGGATCATCAGAAAGCGGACGGGCTCGTCCCGCAGATCCGGCGACGCCAGAAAAGCCAGCATCGCCTGATCGAAGTCGCGCAGATATTGGTATTTCAGATTCGGGTCGTCCGCCAGATGCCACTGCCTTCTCGCGTAATGATAACTGCTGTTGTTGCCCTCCCGGGGGAAGTCCACCCACTCGGGATGTCCAAACTCATTTCCCATGAAGTTCAGGTATCCCTCGCCCCCGGCGGCGCAAGTGATGAAGCGAAACAACTTATGCAGGGCCATAGCCCTGTCGATCCTTTCGTTCTCCTCGAACTTATTCATGTGCCAGTACATATCCTTGTCCGCCATCCAAAACATCAAGGTTTTGTCGCCCACCAGGGCCTGGTCGTGGGATTCCGTATACCCTACGGCTTTCTCCCCGGGGCGGCGGTTGGTCAGCTCATACCAAAGGGTGCCAAGGAACCAAGACTCGTCTTTCCGCTTCATCAGCTTGATCAGGTAATCCGGCAATCCCATATTCAACCGATAATCATAACCTAACCCTCCGTCCGCTATGGGCAGGCACATGCCCGGCATGCCGCTCATGTCCTCGGCGATGAGTATACTGTCCGGAGTCAGCTCTTTCACCAGCTCCGCGGCGAGCTGCAGATAAGCGACCGCGTCCACGTCCGTATCCATGGAGAAATACTGGCGGTTGTCGGTAAATGCCTCGCCCAGCCCATGATGGTTGTAGAGCATGGAAGTAACGCCGTCGAAGCGGAAGCCGTCCAAATGATATTCGGTCATCCAATATTTAACATTTGATAGAAGGAAATGAAGCACCTCATGCTTGCCATAGTTAAATAAACGGGTATTCCAGGCTTTGTGGAGACCCGGGCTGCCGCTGTGGCAGAACTGATAGTCCGTACCGTCAAACTCCGCCAGCCCTTCGCGGGTGTTCTTGACCACATGGGAATGGACGATATCCATGATCACGGCTAAACCCATGCTATGGGCTTTATTCACAAGGGCTTTGAACTCTTCCGGCGTGCCAAACCGGGAGGACACGGCGAAGAAGTTGGATACTTGATAGCCAAAGGAGCCGTAGAACGGGTGCTCCATCACGGCCATGATCTGTATAGCAGTATATCCCAGCAGCTTCACCCGGACCAACACATTATCCGCGAATTCGGCAAAGGTCGTGATCCCTTCCTTTTCCCCCGACATGCCCACGTGGCACTCATATATGTACAACGGTTTGCGTGGTGTGAACCCTTCGTCCCGCCAGGGAAAAGGCTCCGGCGGCGCCCAGATCACGCCGTCGAAGTTTTTTGAGGTCTGATCCTGCACGAGGCGCTTACAGTACAAGGGTATCCGCTCGAATACGCGCCCGCCGGCTTTCATGATGAGCTTGATCCTGGAGCCGTGGGGGATGGGCCCTTCCGCCTCCAGCTCCCAGTTTCCATCCTCCAGCTTCCGCATCTTATGGCTCTGGTCGTTCCAGCCGTTGAACTCCCCGGTCAGCGCTATCTCCTGAGCGTTGGGAGCCCACTCCCGGTACACCCATCCGCTTTCCGTGCCGTGAAAGCCATAGTATAGGTATCCGTTGGCGAAAGCCGAGACAGGCCCGCCACCGGGAACGAGGGCACTTCTCACGCTGTGGTAGCGATCCATGCGCAGCTTGATGTCCCCGGCAAAAGGCTTCAGGCGGGGATCGATCTCCAGTATGCGGTATTGATCCCCATCAGCATTTCCTTCCTGCGTTTTTATGGGTTTCTGTGATTTTACCATACTAGGTACCTCGTTTTTGCGGAGCTATAATGATGGCTATTTACATGCCCGAGTAACTCGTATATACTTAGCGTAGAAGAACAAGGGGTTGTTGAATATGATGACCGACAGGATGTTTATACACACCAAAGTGTTTGATAGATTGTGGGAGTCGCTCGGATGTGACGATGACGATCTTTCCGAATTGCAAAAAACTATTTGCGATGACCCGCAAGCTCCTCCGGTAATCCGGGGTACAGGTGGTGTTCGTAAAATAAGGTTTGCCTTGGAAAACCGCGGAAAGAGCAATAGCATGAGAATACTATACGGGGATTTTCCAGATCACGGGATCGTCTATCTCTTTGCAGCATATCCTAAGAATGAAAAAGAAGATATAACGGAAAATGAGAGGAAGTTCCTAAAATCAGCGATGACTCAGATTAATAATAATTGGAGGGGTCGGAAATGAGCAGAATGGGTCAGGATTTATTAGAAGCCATGAAAGAAGCTTTGGATCATTCAGAAGGCAAAATAGAATTGAGAACTACCAGATTTAACGTCTCGCCTGTTTGCGATACTATCAGTGTCGAGGAGATAAAAGAAGTACGAAAAAGGCTCGGAATGTCGCAAGGAGTTTTTGCAATTGTCCTTGGCGTTTCTAAAAAGACAGTGGAATCCTGGGAATGTGGTAGATATACTCCCGATGGAGCAGCGCGCCGCTTAATTACTGTGTTAAAAATTGATCCTACTTTTCCGGAAAAATACGGGATAGTGCAAAAATAGAATCCGAATTAAATATGAGGCTCGTGAGGTCGGTTCTCATTTTGGGGATCAGCCTCACGGAATGGAGCCGTATGTGCAGAAGAACAAGCCCATATGACGGTGCTTCGCCTCTGTCCATCATAATGGCTTACGGTATGTTTTTCAAGGCTGTTGAATCAAACAAAGATTCGATTTATTATACCTCTTGTCATGGCGAAGGAATAAGCGTGACAATCAATATTGCACAAGTAATGGAAGGCAATTTGTTTACGCTAACCTGGAATGATTATCGCCTTCATTAAAACTCAGCCGAGCCGGTAGTGCGGGGAAAGGGCATGACGTCGCGGATATTGGATATCCCCGTCATATACATCAGCAGCCGCTCGAAGCCCAGGCCAAAGCCGGCGTGGCGTACTCCCCCATACCGGCGCAGATCCAGATACCAGCTGTAGTCGGCGGGATCCATCCCCATCCCGGCTATCCGGCTTTCCAGCACGTCCAGCCGCTCCTCTCTCTGGCTGCCGCCGATGATCTCCCCCACGCCTGGGACGAGGCAGTCCATGGCGGCTACCGTCCTGCCGTCGTCGTTCAGGCGCATGTAGAACGCCTTGATCTCCTTCGGGTAGTCGGTGACAAAGACGGGCGCTTTGTAAATCTTTTCGGTGAGGTAGCGTTCATGCTCAGTCTGTAAGTCGGCGCCCCAGGAGACGGGATATGTGAACTCAGTTTGATGGGGCTCCAGCAGGCGAATGGCTTCCGTGTATGAAATACGGGCGAAGTCCGACTTCACGATCCGCTCCAGACGTTCGATCAACTCTTTGTCGTAGAAATCATTGAGGAAGCGCATCTCGTCCGGACAAGTCTCCAATATCTCGCCAAGCACGCTTTGGAGCATATCTTTGGCAAGGGTCATGTCCTCGTCAAGCCCGGCGAAAGCGATCTCCGGCTCGATCATCCAGAACTCCGCCGCGTGGCGGGGTGTATTGGAGTTCTCCGCCCGGAAAGTAGGCCCGAAAGTATAGACCTTGCTGAAGGCCAGGGCCATGGTCTCGGCTTCAAGCTGCCCGGACACAGTAAGGCTCGTCTGCTTGCCGAAGAAGTCCCGGGTAAAATCCACGTCGCCATTTTCGGTGAGCGGGGGCTTTTTCGCGTCTAAGGTCGTCACCCGAAACATCTCCCCGGCGCCTTCCGCGTCGCTGCCGGTGATGATGGGGGTATGCACATATACGAAACCACGCTCGTTGAAGAAGCGGTGGATAGCGAAAGAAGCCGCCGAGCGAATGCGGAAGACGGCCTGGAAAGTATTTGTCCGGGGACGTAAATGGGCTATGGTACGCAGAAACTCAAGAGTATGGCGTTTTTTCTGCAGGGGATAATCCGGCCCCGCCTCTCCCAGTGTCTCGATGGCCGCCGCCTTTATCTCATATGGCTGCTTAGCGCCCGGCGTGACCGCCACGGTACCGGTGACGGCGATAGCGGCTCCCGCGCCCAGCCTGGCAATTTCTTTGTAGTTGTCCAACCCGCCTTCTTCAAACACCACCTGAATACCGGCGAAAGCCGAGCCGTCGTTCATCTCGATAAATCCCACCGCTTTGGAATCCCGTATCGTTTTGACCCAGCCGCATACGGAAACAGTTTCCCCCTCGAGGCTTTCAAACGAGCGGTTGAGTTGAGCTATTGCGATCCTATCCATTGCGACGCCCCCAAACATTCATATTTTGATTTCATATTACAAGATACCTTATACCAATGCAATAGCCGAGTATCTGTTCAAATCCGTGTCTTTTCATCACTGGCCGAATATGATATCATACAGTATGTATACACCAAAACCCAGTACACTGTAGCGCTCGATTTCATATATAAAGGGGGAGGAAAACTTGTATTTGCCTGATTTTGATTACCATACGCCCGACAGCGTAGAGGAGGTCAGCAAGCTGCTGGCGGAGTCCGACGGCGCACTGATCCTGTCAGGAGGAACCGACATTCTCACGAAGATGAAGAATGGGGCTATCGCGCCAAAAACCTTGATTTCCCTGAAGAAAGTACCCGGGTTGAAGAAGATCGAGTACGTGAAGGGCAAGGGCCTCGTGATCGGCGGGACTTCGACCCACAATGACCTGATTTTCTCCGAGGTGCTGAACCGGACGTACAATTCCGTTTCCAACGCGGCGCAGACCATGGCGGCCAACCAGGTGCGCCACGCGGGCACCGTAGCGGGCAACATCGTGACCGCCGTCCCTTCGGCGGATCTGCCGCCCATCCTCATTGTGCTTGGCGCCACCGTCACCCTGTCCGGCGTCAAGGGGATCCGCTCGCTCCCCTTAGAGGACGTATTCGTCGGCCCCGGCAAAACCGTCCTTGAGCGGGATGAAGTCATGACAGAGATCGTCATCCCTGACCAAGCCATGACGGGCAGCGCTTACTTCAAGTACGCCCTACGCAAAGCCGGCGCCCTGGCGACGGTAGGCGTCGCCGCGGCTGTGGAGATGGACGGAAAGGTCATCAAGGATATCCGCGTCGCCTTCGGCGCCGTAGCGCCCGTACCCATGCGTGCGCCTAAGGTTGAGGCTTTCCTGAAAGGGAAAGAGGCTACGGAGGACAATCTTGCCGCCGCCGCCGCCATCGCCCACGACGAGTGCAAACCGATCACGGATCACCGGGCTTCTGAGGAATACCGCCGGGATCTGGTAGGCACATTCACGAAGCGTGCCGTCCTAAAAGCCATCGCCGATGGCCATAATTAAACAGGGGAGTGAGATAAATGTCTGAAATGTTTTTAGTTGACAGCCACGGCATAAAGCATTTTCTCGTTACGATCAATGTGAACGGGATCGATTATACGAAAACGGTGAAAGCGAATACGCTTCTCGTCAATTTCCTCCGGGACGATCTGGACCTCACCGGTACGAAGCGGGGCTGCGAGCTGGGCGACTGCGGTTCGTGTACGGTACTGGTCGACGGCAAGCCTATGAACTCCTGCCTGATCCTGGCTGTAGAAGCCGACGGCAAGAAGGTCGTCACCATCGAAGGCGTATCCACGACGGACAGCTTGGACGTCGTACAGGAGAAATTCCTCGAATTCGGCGCGATCCAATGCGGGTACTGCTCTCCGGGCATGATCCTCTCGGCTAAGGCGCTCTTGATGAATAATCCCCATCCCACCTACGAGGAAGTCGTGGACGGCATCTCCGGGAACATATGCCGCTGTTCTGGTTATATCAATATCATCCGGGCGATATTGTCCGCGTCCGGACAGGAAATCGAAAATTATTAAGGAGGCGCCGAAGACAATGGCTGACGAAAGAGATAATGTTGGTAAGATATACGCTCCCCGACCATACAACGTCATCGGAAAGAGCAAGCCGCGGATAGACGGCAGGGAAAAAGCCACCGGCTCGGCTAAGTACTGCGGAGATCTGAAGATGCCGAATATGCTGTACGGCAAGCTTCTGCAGAGCCCTTACGCCCACGCGAAGATCCTGAGCATCGACGCCTCGGAAGCTCTGAAGATACCCGGCGTCATCGACGTCATCACCGCGAAAGACTGCCCGGATGTGAAGTACGGCATCAGCCCCGCCCGCTGGGATGAAAATGTATTGTGTGTGGAAAAGGCCCTGTTTGTGGGCGATAAGGTAGCCGCGGTAGCCTGCCTCGACGAGGAGACCTGCTATAAAGCGCTTAAGGCCATCAAAGTGGAGTACGAACCTTTGACGCCGGTGCTGGACTACCGTACGGCGATGAATGAGGACGCGCCTCAGATCCACGCGGAGTACGAACGGAACATCAATACGGAGATCCACCAGCTCTTCGGCGATCCGGAAGAAGCGATCAAAAACGCCTATCATTCCCGCACAGACGTCTTTGTGGGCCAGCGAACCTATCAGTGCCCCATCGAGCCCCATTCGGCGATCTCCTACTGGAAAGAAGGCAAGCTGACCGTATGGTCAAGCACCCAGACGGTTCATTATTTCCAGCATTACATCGCCAGGGAATTCGGCCTGAAGCTGGGCGACGTCCGGGTCATCAAGCCATACATCGGAGGCGCCTTTGGCGGTAAGCTCGAACCAACGGGCCTGGAGTTCTGCAGCGCGATCCTTTCCAGGCGGACAGGCCGCCCGGTGAAGATGTTCTACGACCGTCATGAGATGTTCGCCCACAACAGAGGACGTCATCAGGGCACCTATGAGATCACCACCGGCGTGGACAAAGACGGCAAGATACTTGGCGTCCGGTGCAACTTCCTCCTGGACGGCGGCGCGTATACGAGCCTGGGCATCGCCACAGCGTACTATTCCGGCGGGCTGCTGACCCTGACCTACGATTTCGAAAACTATGAATTCAACCTTCAGCGGATGTATACCAATCTCCCGGCTTGCGGCGCCCAGCGCGGCCACGGCGCCCCCCAGCCAAAGTACGCCTTCGAAAGCCACTTAAACAATGTGGCTGAGGATCTGGGACTGGATCCCATCGAGCTGCGCAGGCGAAACACAAGGAAAGCCGATACCATTACCATCAACGGCTTCGGTATACAATCCTGCCATCTTGACGAATGCATCGATAAAATCGAGGAAGTCACCGAATGGAAAAAGAAGAGGGCGGAAGGCATGCCCAAGGACAGGGGCCTTGGCATGGCTACGGGCTCCTTCGTCTCCGGCGCCGGCTACGCCATCATCCGCAGCGATTACCCCCATTCTTCCTGCATGATACGGGTAAATGAGGACGGCACCGCGGCGACACTTTATACGATGTCGGTGGATATCGGTCAGGGCTCCGATACCGCCCTCTGCCAGATGGCTGCGGAAGCCATGGGCTACCGGTACGAAAACATGAAAATCGTCGCCGGGGATACGGAGACGACTCCCCTGGACTTCGGCGCCTACTCCAGCCGCCAGACCCTGATGGGGGGCTGGGCATGTAAACGCGCCGGCGAGGATATCAAGGCAAAGATACTGGAAACCGCCGGGCTGATGCTGAACCTGATGCCCGACGACCTGATCTGCGAGGATGGCAAAATCTGGTCCAGATCCCGCCCGAAAGTCGAGCCCCTCACTTTCGAGGAAGTCGCGAAAAAGTACTTCATCGTCAAAGGGCCCCTGGTAGGCACCGGAGTCTACAGCCCGCCCAGGCTTGGCGGCTACTATAAAGGCGCCGCGGTGGCGACTTCCCCCGCTTACAGCTTCTGCGCCCAGGCTGCCGAAGTGCAGGTGGATGAGGAGACCGGCCAGGTAGAGATCCTTCACGCCTGGGACGTCCACGACGCGGGGCAGATCATCAATCCGAACCTCATGAAGGGTCAGGTCCACGGCGCTTTCGCCATGGGCCTCAGCGAGACGGTCGCCGAGCAGGTACTCTTTGATGAAAACGGTAAGGTAATCAATCCCGACCTGGCGAACTACCGCGTCCTTACCGCTAAGGATATGTGTACCTTCGATAACTATCTCATCGACGCCACCGACGAGGTCGCCGGGCCCTGGGGCGTCAAGGAAGTGGGCGAAGGCGCGAACAATCCCACCATGGGCGCCGTGCGAAACGCCATCATGGACGCGGCGGGGGTGAGCATTTCCACTCTGCCCATCACCGCGGAAAAAGTATGGCGGGCGCTGAAAGAGAAGAAAGCCGCCGAAAGCAAGTAGTACCCCGCGGCGCCCAAGAGTTCGTTTATTGTATAAAACAAGCGGGGCACTGGTGTCCCGCTTGTTTTACGAAAGGCATGACATGACTGATATTTTTGACCGTATACTGGACGCGGCCAAGCAGCTGGAAGGGGTGGCTCAGCGGACGCCCCTGATACCCACGCCGGGCTTCTCCGCCGCCGACATGACCTATATCAAAGCGGAAAACCTACAGAAAACCGGCTCATTCAAGCTCCGGGGCGCTTACAACTGTGTCAGCCGCCTCAGCCCCGAAGCGAAGAGCCACGGCGTAGTCGCCTGCTCCGCGGGCAATCACGCCCAGGGCGTGGCGTACGCCGCCAGGATGGCGGGGATCTCCAGCATCATCTGCATGCCCGCCGGTACGCCTCTCTCTAAGGTGGAACGCACCCGGGCTCTTGGGGCCGAGATCGTCCTTGTCCCCGGCGTCTATGACGACGCTTATGAGAAAGCCCTTGAGCTGCGGGAGTCCTACGGCTATACTCTCGTGCATCCCTTCGACGATATAGACGTCATCGCGGGGCAGGGCACAGTGGGCCTCGAACTGCTGGAGCAAGCCCCCGATCTCGATGTGATCCTGGTTCCCGTAGGCGGCGGGGGTCTCATCTCCGGGGTCGCGGCGGCGATCAAGAAGCGTAAGCCTTCCTGCGAAGTCTGGGGCGTGGAAGCGGAGGGGGCGCCTTCGATGAAGCAATCGATGGAAAGGGGCGCCATCGTCACGCTTCAAAGCGTCTCCACCATCGCCGACGGCATCGCTGTGAAGCGGGTGGGGGAGGAGACCTTTGCCTTAAGCGAGCAGTATGTGGACGGCGTCGTCACAGTCAAGGAGGGCGAGATAGCCGCGGCTATCCTGCGTCTGCTGGAAGACCACAAGATGATCGCGGAAGGGGCCGGCGCCGTGGCGATAGCGGCGGCTATGTACGGCAAGCTTGACCTGAGGGGTAAGAAAGCCGCCTGCGTCCTATCCGGGGGGAACGTGGACGTCAACATCATCGCCCAGATCATTGCCAAAGGGCTGAAAAAAGCCCAGCGGGTAGTCGCTGTGCGGACTATACTGGACGACAAACCCCGCCAGCTCAGCGCTTTTCTGGGCGTACTGTCGGAAACGGGGGCCAATATCCTCTCTGTGCATCATGACAGGGACAATATCGACTTGAATATCGGTAAGTGCGCCGTGGACGTGGAGCTTGAGACCAGGGGGCCGGACCACGCCGAGCAGATATATGAGACCCTGAACCGGAGCGGCTACGCCATCGAGCTGCATAGCTAGTGCATCATTCGTAAAATAACTACGCATACTTGCGACCTTTTTTCCGCTATACTGCGTTATTCGTCAGTTAAATACCACAGCGGGTATTCGCCTTCCTCACGCCTTGTATATCGAAAAAAATCATCACAAGTATTTGCGTAGTTATTTTGCGAATAATACACTAGTGCAGCGCTTTGGGTTATGGGCGTAGCTCATCTTAGGAGGTTTTCTTCTATGCAGTATGATTTTTCCAATCAGGTCACAGAGACGCTGGACGCCTTGGATGAGGATACCCGCCGGCGTCTATTCAGCAACATCATGGCGCTGCCGGAGTTTGGCGAGGTCAAGGCGCTGGAAGGCAGGCACGCGGGCTTGTACCGCCAGCGCATCGGCGAATGGCGCGTGATCTTTACTATGGAAGGCGATAATGTGCTGGTGGGCTACATCATGGCGCCCCGGGCCGCGGGCGAAGACGACTCCGACAGAATCGCGGGCGCCGACGGCAGCGGTAGCACCAGCAGCAGCAGCAGCAGCGACTCTGATTCCGCAGCGCAGGAAAGCGCATTCATCACCGTATATGAGAAAGCCGAAGCCAAGAAAAAGAAGAAGAAAAAGAAAAAAGACAAAAAAGACAAGCAGGAGGAGGCGCCCACATGGCCGATAGAGTAGCTGAACTGCATAAGCTCATCGATCTTCTCGACGATATGCAGGTAGACGTCCTGTACAACGTGGCCTCCGGCTTCGCCGCCCAGCTGGATCCCGTCGCCCTGGCGCGGAGGGATTTCGACTACATCTCGCCGGAGGAGAGCGACGCCATCGAACGCGCCTTCGAAGAGATAAGGCAGGGCGACTGCCTGTCCTACGTGCCCGACGACGAACTTAAGGATTTCCTGGAAGGAAAGCAGCAGTAAAACGGAGGGGCGTCCGATACAAGCTGCGAGCACGCAAAGAAGCGGCTCTCCGGCATAGGCTATGAGCGCGCAAAGAAGCAGCTCTCCGGCATAGGCTGCGAGCGCGCAAAGAAGCGGCTCTCCGGCATAGGCTGCGAGCGCGCAAAGAGGCGGCTCTCCGGCATAGGCTGCGAGCGCGCAAAGAGGCGGCTCTCCGGTATAAGCTGCGAGCACGCAAAGAAGCGGCTCTCTGACATAGGCTGTACAAACGTAAAAAGACGGCTCGCTTTGTGCTGTACGCGGCACAGGGAGAACCGTCTTTTTCATATGTTTGTTTCACGCGGCTAACCTTGCCTCACCGCTTTGGGCTCATGGTATGCCGTTCATCGTCCGGCGCCGGCGGAGGTGATGGCCACGCCTTTTACCAGCAGGGCGGCTTTTCGCAGGCTCAGGTAGTAGTCCTGCCGCGCTTTCTTCAGGTCGTTTTGCGCCGAGTATAGATCCAGCTCCACTGCCGCCAGCCCCATCTTCGGCGCCAGGCCCAGGGTGACCTGCAGTGCCATGACGTCGTATGCGACCTGCTTCTCGGCAATCTTCTTCTCCAGCAGCGACAACTCTGTCTTGGCGGTCTCCAGCCCGGAAGCTGTGGTCCGCGCCAGTATCTTCATCCCCAGTATGGCGTTGTCCCTACTGAGGATAAGGCTGTCCGCCTGGGCCGCGTATTGGTTTTTCTGCGTATAGGTGAAGTCCAGGTTCAACGCGTCTTTTAATTTGTCGATAGCCCGATCCAATGTTTTGAGCATCAGATTGTTTTTTACAGTCAGCACAGCCATCTCGTCGGGGTCATACGTGGCTTTCAGCCCCTCTACGCTGAAGGATGGATCAAGGCTGAATGGGGTGTCCTCCGCCTTGCCGATCTGGCGCATAAGGCTCCTGCCCGTGAGGTCGATGGCGTTCACCAGGCTTTGCCGCCTGTCTGACAGTTCCGTGAGGGACAACTGCTTCTTTTGTACTTCCGTGTCGGTGGTCATGCCCAGCTTCGCCTTGAGCTCTTCGATCTTGATCTGATCCTTGCTCAGGGCGATGGTCTTGTCCATCATCGCCAGGGCGTCGTTTAGCTGCAGGTACGTGAAGAATAGCTCTTCCCCCGTGTATATCGCCGTCTCCATCTGGGACTCCACCGTGGCCTTGGCGTCGTCCAGGCCAAACTGGGCGTCTTCCAGCTTCATCTCGGCGGCGATGAGGGTACCTTCGGCTATGGCGATCATCTGGGAAGCCGTGGCGATCTCGGTGGCGGCGGTGATCTGCGTCAGTAGCCCGCTAAGTACCCCTCCGAAGTCAGGGTTAGTGAGCGACGGTGGTGGAGCAGGATTATTCACCGCATCCTCCTGCGCCTTCTGGGCGGCAGTTAGCATGGAGTAGCCGCTTTGGATGCTGTACCAGGCGTCGCCCACCGCCACGTCGGCCGCTTCCATGGAAGCCTGGGCGATGGCGAGGTCGGCTTTCGCCTTCAGCGTCTCGCTGCCTCTGGAGCGCGCCATGTCCCGTACCTGCTCAAGGGTTAAGGTCTCCTTCGCCGGCGCGGCCGCGGCCAGGGCGCCGGGCGTAAGCAAGCCCCCCGCCTGCCCAAAAGCCAGCGCCAGGCACAGCGCGGCGGCGCCAAGCCGGACGTTTGTTCTCTTATGTATCCTTGATATTTTCATTGTCATCTGTCCTCATCATTGATTTCCGACCCACCGGTCAGTTCATTAAGTCTATTCCAGAAAGGGCGCCGTGTCAATTAATCCCGGCTAAGGTTTACGCATTGTTCACATGAGAGGTTACGGTTCAGGCGGAAAATGCCTCTTGCGTTTTCTGTTCGTACAACATTATACTGTGTGTATAAAATGTTGAAAGGGGTAAAGGACCATGAGAAAATTCGTGCTTTCGCTCTTAGTACTGTCATTGATCCTCTCGCTTGCCGCATGCGGCGGAGACTCCTCAAGTCCCTCAAGCGCAACGACAACCCCCAGCACCCCATCGTCGCCGAGTCAGAGCACTCCCGCCCAAAGTGCTCCCGTAGCGCCGACTGATCCTACCGGCCCGGACGGGCAGAAGTATGGCGGGATCATCCGACTCATCGCCAACGATACCACGCAACCCGTCGGTCTACCATGGGAATTACAGATGCGGGAACAGACTATGATCTGGCCTCTGGGCGAGTGCCTCATGCTGGAAGAGGTCAACGGTACTCTGCTGCCATGGCTGGCGGAGTCCTGGGAGATCGATACCGACAAGCTGGAAATTACATTTAAGTTAAAAGAAGGCGTGAAGTTTAGCGACGGCTCGGATTTCGACGCTGAGGCCGTATATTGGCAGGGGATGAGGGCCATCGAGTCCCGCGCCATGAATCAGGCTGTGATTGACTTTGACGTCAGAGGAAAGTATGAGCTTACCGCCATCCTCGGGAGTTATGTCAACAGTACCATCGCCCACTTCCCGTCCCATACTTTCTCCATCGTATCGAAGGAGAATTACGACAAAAACGGCGAAGAGTACGCCCGGGATAATCCCATCGGCACAGGCCCGTTTAAAATGAAGGACAAAAACCTCGGCGTCAGCATAACTTATGATCGAAACGAAAACTATTGGCAACCGGGTAAGCCTTATCTGGACGGCATCGAGTATGTACAGGTCACCGACGTCATGACGCAGAACGCCGCGTTTATGACGACAGGCGAAGGTTCCCTCGACGTGATTCGTACAAGCAATGGCGAACAGGCTTCATTGCTATCGGCTCTTCCCAATGTCTATACGGCGAGAAATCCGTCGGGATCAGCCGTCATCGCGCCGGATAGTATGTCTGAAGGGTCGCCTTTCGCGAAGCTGGAGGTAAGGCAGGCCCTCTACTATGCCATCGATCGTCAGCTCATCTGCGACGCCAGGGGCTTCGGCCTGATGAACCCGACGTATCAGATCATCCCGGAGGGATTCAAAGGCTACATGCAGGAGCTGGATTACCGGACATACAGCGCTTACGATCCGGCGAAGGCAAAGGATCTCCTCGCTCAAGCCGGTTATCCCAACGGGATCAAGACGCAGCTCAATGTCCCGCCTACCTTCGACCGGGACTCGGCAGTCGCCGTACAGGACATGCTCGCCGCCGTCGGCATCGTATGCGAGATGAACTTCCCCGAAGCGGGCGCGGCTACCGAGATGCGGATCAGCGGCTGGGAAGGCCTGCTGCTGCAGAATCTGGGCGTGTTGACCAATACTTCAAGCATTATCCGCCTCAATCTCGATCCCTACTTTGAGTATCTGCCAAATAGCTGGCGACCCATCGAGGAGATCGACCCGGTCTACACGGCGGCAAGGGCTACTCCCATGCTGGAAGACGGTATGATGCACCAGCTCTTCAGTATGTATCTGGACAATATGGTCATCGTCCCGCTTTTCGCCTCAAATTCCATGTCCATCATCAAGGATGACGTCCACAATACTTACTACGGCGACTACGCCCCCACCACCACCGCCTGGCTCCCCTGGGAAGCTTGGAAGGACTAAGGCTTAGCGCGGCGGGAGATTTAATGGATCGATTCCCGGTAAAGACGCTTTAGAGCAAAATAACCAACGAGAAATGGATCAACCCGAAAAAACAGGGAGCCGCGAGCGGCTCCCTGTCTCGTCGTATAGATAGAGTGAGAAATAATCAATTAATGACGCAAAATTAATCACTGTCGGCATTATCGGTTTTGTTGATCATTTCCTCCAATTCGGCTTTTGGGATACTGGTCAAAGCAGATATTTCATCGATGGAAATGCTGTTTTTCACCATTTGCATTATCACTTTACACATACCTTGCTCGATGCCTTGTTCAATGCCTTGCTCGATGCCTTGCTCAATACCTTGCTCAATACCTTCGTTTATTCCATCTTGCCGCATGGCTCTGCGTTCGGCTTCCTGATCATATTCGATACTTAACATGCTCACGATCCTTTCCATGTTTTTTCTAAGATAATCCGCAAGTACTCCTTGCTCGAGACAGGACTCGATTGCTTGCCTGATTGCTTGATCACGGAGCAAGCCGGAAGCGGAAAATTTCTCTGTTTCCGCGATGAGAAATGAATAACCGCTAAGCGCTTCGCTCTGCTTAAGAATCAGATTATCAGGACTGTAGCTGATATTGATAACCTTCGCTTTCAACTCAAGCGAATATTCATGCCCTCTCTCCAAGAAAGCGTCCGACAAACTCATGGTTTGATTAACGAGTTTTTCTTTCCCATTGTATAAAATAAAAAACTCCGGCGTCGGGATGTGCACCAATGACCTACTATATATGCTATCCCGATCAAGCGCATAGGTACGAAGAAGATCAGAAACATAAAACAAAAATCTTAACGGCATATTGGGGTTACTCGAACTCTGGTGTTCGCACATCGCTATCAGCTTTGGGCCGATATAAAACGCTAAATCGTTAAACATGGCTAAGATCGGGTTTGCCGGGCATGGTGTAACCGGTGTACTATCCGGGTAGTTAGCACCTGAAATTGCATTATATAATTCCAGAAATTTCTGCTCATCCAAAAAAAGGTCTCTGAATAAGGAATCCTTGTATTGCCTGCTTGTTTTCTGCGCTTCCTGCTGTGAATCCACTTTGGTTCTCTCGTTGTCTTCAAGTCTCATATCTTTCTCCTCTCAATATAACAAATCGTGAAGTCTTTTCCAAGTGCTGTTTATTGATTTCACCTTCCTTTCAGTAGGTTTTACTGAAAATAAAAAACCGCCAATAATGGCGGCTGACCTGATAATACTAATTCGACGTGAGTGCTGTAAATTCCTGCTTGATAATTACATTAAATTATATTATTTGCATATTATTGTATTTATTGGGTGTTTCACACAGTAATGATTAACTCACGTCAAAACGGGGAGCCGCGAAAGGCTCCCTGTCTCTGTTACTTGGTATGTGCAGTTGTTATCGCGTAAGACTATTCAAGGTTGCAGACGATGGACTGTCCATCATTGTTCCAGGTGACCGTGTAGCCAAAGATATCTTGCAGCAGCGCCCGGATGGGTACATACACGCGTCCGTCTTTGTTGATCGCCGGGAAGTCAATGGCGACTGTCGTGGTCGTGCCGGCCTTGGTCAAAGCGATTTCTTCCGCGCCCACGGTGATCTTCGCTACAATGTTGCCCTTGGAGATCGTGGCGGTCTGCGTATCTTGATCCCAGTCGAGGGTCGCGTCGATGGAAGTCGCGGTGTCGCGAACGCCCAGGTAGGTGCGGCCATTGTCGATGAAGGCGGGAGACTCGGCTACGAAAGCCATGTTCCCGGATACGAAAGACGGGGCGCCAATGATGAATACGATGGTTCCGCCGGCTCCGCTGCTTACGCCGAAGGAGACGTTGACAGCGCCGGTGTAGGTGCGGCCGCCGAACTTATCGGTGACGCTCAGGTCATCCAGAGTGCCGATCTTGGTATTCGGGATTTCCGCAACCTGTACCATGGGAAGCGTTGGATAGGTGGCATCCGGCCTGATGATTCCAACTCCCTGGAATACGGCTACCATTTCATATGCGGATCCAAATCCCTGATCGGTAGCGCTCAGAATAGCAGTAGTTGCAGTTTCAAGGGCTGTATCGCTCAGTGAATAACCGGTAGTGGGATTGACCGACCTGTTTTTCGCATCTGCGCTTGCCCAGAAGGCATTTGCGCCATTCAGCTGCAGCCGCCTTGGGCTGGTCGTGGTGACCAATCCGCCTACGGTGACGCCAGGCATGGCTTCAACGACTTCCTTGATGATGACTTGGAGGGTGATGTCGCCTTCCATGTTGCTGCTGACCCGGACGCTGGCTTTACCGGCGTTGAAGTCGGCCAGGTTCGGCCTGCTGGCGGAAGAGACTTCGTTAGCGCGCTTGGCGCTGATGATTGCCGCTCTGGATACGGCGGGATCAGTATTGGCGCGGAGGCCGGTAGCGGCTGCTTTACCGTCGATGTCAACCAACAGAATATCGACGATGCAGTCGCCATTTACCGGGGTTACCGTCAACTGAGGAGTCAGCTTCAGCATGGAAGCGGCTTTCTCAATGGTGAGGTCCGCATTGGCGACCAGATTCAGATCCCGATCCACTACGGTCATCGTGATCGGGCCGGACATATCGTTTCTCAACTTGAGCCTGCCGGTGCTGGGCTCCATCATGCCTTCCATGAATTCCGTCCTGCTGATACTGAGAGGCAGACGGGGGTTCAGTAAGCTGTATGGCGTATAGGAACTATACCCTTCGGCGTCTTCCTTGATGACGCCCGGCTCAGGCAGTACTGTGCCGGCGGAGAAGCTCTTAGCCGGGTAGGACAGAATCAGGTTGACTACGTCGCCCAGATCCTTGATGTAGAATGTCCATGTGATGCTTGAGCCGTTTATGAGATGGAGCCTGACTTCATATTTGCCGTCTTTGTTAAGCTTGTCGAAAGGAATGCCGAGGCGCAGGTCGCCGCTGGCATAGTGGACGTCATAAGTGATGTCGCCTGACTTCAAAGCAGCGCCGGATGGGGCGTCGATGACCTCGAATTCGATTGTCAGGAAATGGGGTTTGCCGTTGATTTCAATCAGGGATTCCGGCCCGACGAAAGCATCGCCGTTACGCAGATTGGTGATATTCGTTCTTTGATTTTTAGGAATGGTATCTTCCCAGTCTACACGGTAGTCCATAGCATCGTAGGAACTGAACCTGAACCATGAGTAACCGCTGGACTCGCGGGCAATCTTACGATCCTGACCGGTTTCCGCGATGATCTTCACCACGCCGGTAGGTTTGAAAGTTACCCGTTCCATATCCAGATAAATCGGATCTGTCGCTCCATAACCGCTTTTGAGAACATTAGATGGTTGCACGTTCGCGATTCTGGCACGGATATCCACGATGCCGGGCCTGGTGGAATATACTCTGATTTCCGCGCTACCGGAAGCGTTTGTGGTTCTGCTTGTCTCACTCAGATACGCGCCGGTGCCGCTTACGATGGAAAAGTTTACTGTCATGCCGCTAACAGGCACGCCTGCGTCAGTCTGCACGAAAGCGACCAGCCTGTAGTTGTCAACGCCGTTGGCGTATTTACCATCTGCCTCACCGCTGCCTGTGATGTCTTTATCTTCCGCCCTGACGTTTAAGAATACTCTTGAAGCCTTAGGCGAAGTGAATTCAGCGGGGAATCTCCTGCTCTGCAGAATGAATGTGGAGTCGGTAGGATTAGAATCATCAGCTGTAGATCTGCTCATAGCAAATGCGGCTGTATTGAGGGCGCCATCGATGCCCGTACCGTCAATACCAAAAGCAATCTGAGATGTACCCGCTGAAGTGGATACAACTTTTAATGTTAATTGCTCCGCATTAGCAGACAGATATCTGGTCGTCCCGGCAGCACCTGCTATCGGGATCGCAACACCGCCAGTGGTATAAGAAGATTGTCCGGCAAGCTGATTCCAGTTGCCCGCATCGTCGCGGTAGAAGAAATAATCCGCCGTAGATCTGCTGCTGGCAACATATATATTTGCCGGATAGCTGGTACCATTATCTTTGACGATAGTGACGGTGAATATTGCTCCGTCATCCGCGCCTTTGAGAGGCGTCGTCTGGGCGGGCGAGCTACCGGCTGGCGCGTCGACGACGGAGTTATAAACGTTGACGCCGCCAAACGCCATAGCCGGAACGATGCTCATGATCATCGCAGCCAAAACAAGTAACGCTAAAACCTTCTTGGTTTTCAAGAAAAATCCCTCCTTAAAATTGGGGTGTGGGGTCAATGCCCATAAAAGGGATAGTCCAGGAAAGAAGGCCGTAGGAGCTAGAGTCATCTGATATGCCGCGAAGCCGCAGTATCAAAGGCTTTTTGAGGCCTGCCGATCAAATCGCACCATGCCATTTAATGCCATATTGCGCTCGAAAAACGCCTCGTTCAACACAAAAGCAACACGAAAAGCAATACGAAAAACGCCGATTTTTCGCATGAAATCAAGCTTTGCGTGACCCGGGCCAGTAGCGGAAGCAACACTTTAAACAACACGCCGCATTTTCGCGGATATATGTAAGCGTCAAATACGTTAGTCGCTCAGATTCCTTCTGTCGGCGCTGGCTCAGACGGCTCCGGCTGGCAGCCAGGGCATGAGGCTTTCCAGAGCGGCAGGGTCGTTGCGGAAATCAACGTTCGGCGCAGTCTTGAAGACGTGGGTTAGATAAGAAACCGGATTCAGCCCATTTTCTTTCGCTGTTTCAATCAGGGAGTAGATCGTCGCGCTTGCCTGGGCTCCCCTCGGGGTTTTATTGAACAGCCAATTCTTCCTGCCGATGACGAACGGCTTTATGCTGCGTTCAGAGCGATTATTGCTGCACTCAAGCCTGCCGTCAAGAAGGAAGCACTCAAGGTACTTGCGCTGCGATAACGTATAATAGACGGCCCTGCCGATCGCGCTCTTTGGGATCACCTTCAGTGACCCGGCCCAGGCAAAGAAATCCTCCATCACCGGCTTGACGAGTTCCTGCCGTTTGACCTGACGGTCTTCCGGGGACAATGCGGAAAGCCCCCGCTCAATCTCAAATATTCTGTCGCAGTACTGCACGCCGAGCAAGGCCAAGCTTCCATCCCGATCTTTATCCGGCAATGATTTCATGGCTTCGTCATATTTCCTTTTACAGTGTGACCAACAGCCGACGACGACAATATTTTCAGGCAACTGATGGTATCCATCATAGCCGTCGGCGTGTAAATAACCGCTGAACCCGCGCAGGAAATTCATTGGATGTATTGGCCGGCGGTTTGGCTGGTATTCATAAAGGACAATGGCATGATCCGCATCACCCCCCGTCCGGTAGAGCCACATATAGCTCTTGCTCTGCGCGGTTTTATTCGGCTCCACCAGAACCTGGAGCGTAGTCTCGTCGGCGAACAGCACGGTTCGCGTCAGTAAAAGGGTTTTTAGCTGCTCATAGACCGGGTTCAGCCAGTCCTCGGCGCAACGGATTAGCCAGTTTGACATGGTTTGCCGCGACAGCAGGACGTTACTCCGCAGGAATTCCTGCTCCAGACGGTAAAGCGGCGAAGCCATAACGAACTTCTGGGTCATGATATGCGCCACCGCCTCCGGCGACGCAAAGCTGCCCTTGATCACCGGCTCGGGCATGGGGGCTTTAACGATGGGGACAGTAACGTCGCCCTGCTCGCATCTCCGACAGGAATAGATCTCCTGCTCATGTTCGACAACGCTCACTTGGGCAGGTACGATTTTCAACTCGCGCCGGATCTCCCGGCCCATAACGTGCATAGGGTTCCCGCATTTCGGGCAGGCCCGGTCTTCCTCCGGCAATTCGTATTTCATTGTCTCGACAGGCAAACCTTCCGGCAAACGGTCGCTGTCCTTACGTTTAGCTTTGCGGTAGTGCTTTTCAACTTCGACCAGATCCGGCTCTTTGCCATCCGGCTCAATTGTCGCTTCCGCCTCGTTAAAAAGGGAAATCTGCGAAGGGTCGTACTGGCTTTTCTCGCTGGACGCCCCAAACTGCTTGTGCTTTGCGAGTCGGAACTGCTCCTCATAGTATTTGTTCAGCGCCTCAAGTTTTGCTATCCTGACCTCAAATTCCTTTATGGCTGAAGAAAAGGAAGCCTCGATTTCGGCAATTTTCTGCGCCGACAAAGCTTCCAGTTCCGCATATTTTTCCTGCCAGTCAACGGCAGTTTTAGCTTCCGTTTCCATGTCTAATTCTACCACGGGAAGCGCAAAAAAGCAAGTAAATCCAACACTTTTTGGCTATACTGCCCTCCTCTCGAGCACTTCATTTCTTCGCAATTTCAGCTCGACTCTGGCTCCGCCAAGCAGGATGGCAAGGTCATCGCCGGTGAGCGTCATCGTCGCATCTTCCCCTGGTTCCGGCCAGCGAAAATGCCCCTTCTCGAGCCTCTTGAAGTAAAGCCAGAAACCGTCACCGTCAAATTCGATGATCTTGATCCGGTCGCGGCGGCGGTTGCAGAATACGAACAAGGCGCCATCGAACGGGTCGAGGTTGAAGCTCCCTTCGACGATTGCTACGAGCCCATTGATGGACTTCCGCATATCCGTCCTGCCGCAGGCCAGGAACACGCGCTTCCCTGCCAGGCTTAACATGGCTTCACCAGTTCTCGCAGGAGATGCGCCAATTGCTCAGGTGGATAGTTTGCGTCAGCAACCATTCTGATGCTGGATACCTCTATCGAGATAGTCCCATGTGCTGCTTCCGGCTGCAACGACAGTGATTGGCTTGCGGGGAGTCTTACTTCTGTAAATCCGATTGGGATGAGATCGGTTTGCGATTTCCCGGTTTGCATTGCGACTAACTGCGTACAGGCGGCTTCGCGTAGCTTTCGCTGCCAGCTAAAATAGGCGTCCCTGCTTATTCCTCTGTTTCGGCAATATGCCTGAATGCTCTCGCCGCTGGCTTTGCGGTCCTGGATGATCTGCGCCCACTGCGCCATACGGTACTCGGTTGCTATCTTTCTACTGTCCATATACCTATCGCCCCTTCCTGCTGTGAAAAGTTGCACAACTTTTCACACCGCTGTTGGAGCTATTGTACTTCGAGAACCACCCCGGTTGACAGGTACCGCACTATTTGACGCTTACGTATTCGGTGGCCTTTTTTGCTGTGTTTTATTATACCGCAAACACTGGTCTATGCTGAAATCTATCTTTTTATGGATTATTCTTTTTAATTATGGCATAATACAACTGAGAGGTGAGCAAGATGCTAGTTAAGCAAGAAATAATTAACGCACTACATGAAATGCCAGAGACGGCAAGTTTATGGGATATCATGGAAATGATTGAGATTATCGGGGCGAACCGACGTGCCATAGACGATATTAAAGAAGGGCGAGTTTATTCTACCGAAGACGCAAAAAAACGTATCCTGGAACTGGCTAGGCGATAATGACAACTGTAAGATGGACTGACAGCGCCTTAGAGGATACATTGCAGATATACACATACATAGCCGAGGATTCTGTAGATCGTGCAGATGGCTTTCTTGATCGCCTTATGGACAGCGCAGAGAATCAGTTAGGCGTATCCCCTTTGATTGGACGTATGATACCCGAAATGAATGACCCTTCTTTTCGGGAAATCATATACGAGAAATATCGAGTGATGTATCATGTGGATGGCGATGAGGTAGATATAACTCATGTTCGCCATATAGCAAGAGAATACCGTCCAGAATGAATGATGTTACTCACTCTTAAATCACTTTTTTTAAAACAACATTCCATCAATAGTAAGTGTATTATCTGTACGAGAATAGCTCATGACCTCGATATACTCTTTATCCAGCTTTTCTCCATTAACAGCATATGTGAAAATAAACTCTATTTTATCATCTGTTGTTGAAAAAGTACCTACCTTAACCCATTCTTCTCCCTTGCCAATGGAGAACTCTTTTCCAGTAAAAGTATAATCATAAACGCGATTAGACTCATGTTCCCAAGTTCCTTCTATACTGGATTTTGAACCGCCACATCCTACTAACATCATAATCAACACCGCCATCAGAATAATAGATACCGCTTTCTTCATACTTTCTAATTCCTTTCTTGAATAATTCTATAATTGTGTACTTTTCTGTAGCATATTTTTATTTCTTCCCCGGTAATAATCCCTCAAACGGCAATAAAACGCAGCTTGTTTCAATCCCTTTCGCTCCAAAGCTTCTGAAAACTACATTTCCCACGCTCCCATTGCTTTGCCAAAGAAGTGAAATTGCCGGAGGATCTCTGTCAGTCTGCCAAACCGGACGCCTCTCGCTTTAGCGGCGACAAATAAAACAGTGACAGATACGGGATTTTTCCCATTCCTGTCACTGTGCAATTCAGAACATAGCCCCCTGACTGCTTGTCACTAAACAAACCACAGGGTATAATGTTTCATGCAAGTGCATGGCGATAAGCCGTTGGCATGGAAGGATGCACTTCCTTGTCAGGGGGCAGGGTGGTGGAACACCCTGTTCCTGCCTTGCTATTTGTTTGCCGACCTAATTATATATAGCTTTTTTTAATAATTCAAGTCCTCAAGTAAACTGCGCTTGATAAATTGCTTGGTGGGCATTATTAATACCACGGATATGTAAACAGCCCCCGCTACCGAGGGCTATCCTCAACCGCAAGCCTACCGCTCAGACAAACGGCACAACTCCAGCTTGGCTCGGTCAACGGCGTTTTCGGGGCTTTCGGTAATAAGTCGCTCATATTCCTTGATTTTATCTAACACCGATGGCTTCTGTGTATTGTTGATAATGCCGTCTATCATGTTGTAGTTACCCTCAGCATCCAGTTCAGCGTTGGCAAGGCAGTTCTCCTTCTTATCGGCACACAGTTTATCTGTTATCATTCCGCATCCCCTTTCTTTTTCTCAAACTCAAGCCTGAATCCCGGATAGCCCTCGCCTTTGTCGTCAAGCAGGACGGTGGCGTTATATTGCTTGCCAGTTTTCTCGGACACAAGCCCTGAGACCGGGACCAGCCCATCGGCTAGAAGTGTGGTAGCGATCTCCTTGGTCAGCACCTTCTTCTTTGACGTGAAGAATCTATTATCTTTGAACAGCCCGAAGGTACAGGCTTTATTCTCACAGAAGAAGCCCTTCGGCCACTCGGCTATATTACTTCCACAACGAGGGCATTTGCTTATAACATTGCCAGCCCTATTCTTCGATGGGAACAGCGACTTGTATTCCTCCACTGGTGAGCTTTGCTCTGCTACAAGACCGGCGACAAATTCGCCGATAGAAGCCATGAAGCCGTCCGGTGGCATCTCCCCATTTTCGACACATTTCAGCCGGCTTTCCCACTCCGCAGTCATCAGAGGGGATTTCACAGCTTCGGGCAGGACAGTTACTAGGCTTACCCCCTTTAAAGTCGGGAGCAAGCTTTTAT
>Ga0082212_10000005_pt2 | contig 120656 bp, 109 predicted proteins | sample TergutNt197P3_FD_71548 | JGI IMG/M metagenome (GOLD analysis project Ga0082212, IMG submission 71548) | Neocapritermes taracua P3 segment gut microbial communities from Petit-Saut dam, French Guiana - Nt197 P3 | ecosystem: Host-associated > Arthropoda: Insects > Digestive system > Gut ...
CATAATATGTATCCCGCGCCGAAGGCGCACCGACCCGACAGTGCCTTACAAATCGTAGGATGGGTAGAGCGCAAGCGAAACCCATGATTTGTCAGGTCAAAATTACGATTGCGATGGGCAGGGCGAAACACAGCATCCGCCGCAATGAGAAAATCGGTGGGTTTCGCCTCCGGCTCTACCCACCCTACTTTTGCATAACCCACGTTACACGGGTTGATTTTAGAACGCCTGAAGTACCTATTTTTTCCAATCATCTCAAGAAGATAACATGCTCTATAGGCAGGTTTGCTTCCTAAGACCCTTTACTATTTTAAATAACCCAACTTTCGGGCCTTCTCTAAAAAATTCATCCATATTGGATAGTAGTACTTCAACAGGCTTTTCAGATACCCGTATTTTCTCTGGCCAATCTCCGCGCAAAAAAAGAACAAATAAATAAGGAACAACTTTTAAGTCTATTCTAGATCTTATAAATTCGTACAATTTACTCCTTATCCGCTGTGCTGTTTCAACCATTTTTGTAGGTTTTTGGAATACATAGAATAAAGATGCATCCATTCTGGATGATATGATATTTGCGTTTACGCTCACTCCATTGTACTGAACAAATATTTTCCCCTCCGTAATTTCATTATCAATGGAATAAATACTAGGGACATTATATTCACCATAGGATGATTTATTCTTGGAATGTTCTTCAAAATATAATATGAAGTAACTCATTAATTAGTCTCCATAAAAAATATGTCCCGTCCCAGAATGCTGATTTGGGTGTGCATGAGGTAATCGACCTGCTGTAGATCCTGTTGTGGGGTTGGGATGTGGGGCGTGCATCATAGGCTTCCCATGCTCAGCAGCCCTGGCAATAGCCTTTGCCTCTTGCTTAGTGGAAACTAAAACATCCTCTCCAGATCTAACACGTCTTATAGCTTCTTTTTTCGAAATTCTTGAGCCTTTTTCTACACCTTTCTGTGTACGTTTAGCTTTAAAACACGCCCACCCCCACGGATCAACCCACCCATCCGCATTCGCCGCATACTGATATAGGTTAATTCCCCCCAGTACCCCTATCGGGTCTTCGGTGACGAAGCGCCCGATGTCCGGATCGTAGTACCGGAATGTGTTGTAGTAAAGCCCCGTCTCCGGGTCCGCGTATTGCCCCTGCATCCGGATCGGCTGCTTCGTCGCCTGCTTGGCCCAGGGGTCGTGCTGGGGCAGTTGCTCGTCGTCTTCCTCCAGCGCAAGGTTGCCCCATGTCCGGTACCTCGCCCGCCACAGGGTCTGCCCGGACTCGTCGGTCAACTCCTCGGGCGCGCCGTTGATGTGGGTGTGGAAGTGGTAAACCGCCGCCCGCTGCGTCGGGTGCCTGTGGCTTGCTTCTCTATCGTCTATCCGCGCAAGGGGCTCGTGGCTGCCGGGCTGATAGACGTAGGTGGTGTTCTCGGAGCCGCGCTTCTCTTGCAGCAGGCGCATCCCGTCCCAGATGAAATGGGCCTCGGCGCTGGAGGTGCCGTAGCGACGAACCCTGCGGCCCAGGGCGTCGTATTCGTAGTAGCTGCTCTGCAGGCGGTCGCCCCTTTCAATGCTGCTCTCGACGAGTTGGTGCTCCCTGTTCCACTTCAGCCGCAGCGTGGTGTGCCGCCCGATGCGCTTTTCGATGAGCCGGCCATGGTCGTCGTATTGGTAGCGCTTGTCCTCGAAGACCAGCAGCCGGTTGTGGCGCACCAGGCCGGGGGCGTATTCGTACGGGCTGAGAAGGTTGGCGGCCGGGTCGTAGGCGTGTTCTTCGTCGATGGCTCGTGTTGGCCCAGCGCGCCCGGCACCAACATGGCGCGCGCCGAGAATGCGCCCGGTGGGGTCGTGCCGCAACACCACTTCCCCGAGCCAACTGTCGGCCCGGCGCGCGAGTTCCCCGCCAGCGTCGTACTGGTAGCGCTTGTTGAGTCCTTCGGGCGAAGGCGCATGGCTGATGAGCGGATGGCTTACGCGGGCCAGGATGCGCGAGAGCGGGTCGTACTGGGTGTGCAGGGTCAGAGCCCCCTGGGTACGCAGGGTCTCGCGGTGCAGCGCGTCGCGCTCAAAGTCGCAGACCACGCGACCGTCCAGGTTGACCTGATGCAGATGCCCGCTGCCGTAGTAAAGGTTGTTGATCGCGCGCCCGTCAGGCAGGGTGGTGCAGGTGCGGTTGCCCAAGGCGTCGTAAGCGTGCGTGAGGGTGCGTTTTTCGGCGCGACGCCCGGTTTTGATGTCCCCGTAAAGGGTCTGGGTCTCGGCGGTGAGGTTGCCCGCAGCGTCGAAGGCAAACTCAAGGGCGTCAATCGGCTCCTGGGCGAGATTCGCGCGCTCTATCCGCGTTACGCGCCCCAGGGCGTCGCGCGTGTAGGCGGTGATGGTATCGGGGGTGGCCTTTTTAACGAGGCGGCCCAGGAGGTCGCGTTCGAGGCCGGTGACAATCGCGTGAGGGGTCCCGGCAGCTTCGGTCACGCGGATGGGCCAGCCCAGGGCGTCGAGTTCGGTCTCGGTGCGCTTGCCGTCCAGCCCGACCTGGGCAACGGTTCGGTCGGCAGCGTCATGCTCGAAGCGGATGGATTCCCCGTTCTCGTTGTCGATGGCGGACAGGTTGCCAGGGGCGTCGTACCAGTAGCTGACGGCACGCCCCGCGGCGTCCACACGCCGCGTGAGCCGCCCATGCTCGCGCTCATAGGCAGTTACGCCGCCTTTACCGTCGGCCTCCCTGACGAGTTGCCCGGCCACATCCCACGCCCAGGCGCGGGATGTACCGTCGGGCAGTTCGGCTTTGAGAAGCCGCCCAAGAGGGTCGTGGTGATATTGGGTGCGATGACCCAAGGGGTCGGTGAGGCTGAGAAGATTGCCGTCGCGGTCGTATTCGTAGCGGGTGGTGTTGCCCGAACAGTCGGTTTCCTGCGTGATCTGCCCAGCGTCGTTCCAGGCCCAGCGGGCGGTGCTGCCGCCCGGTGCGGTGCGGATGAGGGGCTGGCCGTGGCGGTCAAGCGTCCAGGCGGTGGTTCCCCTGGCATCCCGGGTTTCAACGAGGTTGCCCCAGTCGTCGTAGACGTAGGCAGTCACATTGCCCAAGGCGTCGGTTTCCGTTTCGGGCAGGACGCAGGTCTGGTAACGCCATTGGATGCGGGTGACGGCTCCCGTGGGGTCGGTCTGGCTGGCAAGGCTGCCGTACTGGTCGTAGGCGAGTTGCCAGCGCCCGCCATTGGGCTGGATGGCGCAGACGATCTGCCCGTCGTCGTTGCGCTCGATCTGCCAGGCGTTGCCCACCGCGTCGGTGTGCCCAAGCAGTTCGTAGCGCCCGTCCCAGCGCCAGTTCTGGGTGCAGCCCCGTTGGTCGGTGGCCTGGGTCGTGCCGCTGGTGGTGTCGTACTCGATCTGCCAGCGGTTGCCCAGGCCGTCCCATTGTTCGACCACACGCGGGTGGTCGAAGAAGGCGTCCCAGCGGTAGTAGGCGGTGAGCCCTTCGGGAAGGCTGTGGCTGGCCATCAGGTTCCTGCCGGGGCCGGTGTTGTGCCAGGTGAAGCGGCGGGTGATTTCTCCTTTCCGGTTGGCGACGGTACTGAGGCGCCCTTGTGGGTCGTAGGTGTAGCGGACGAGCCAGTCGGGCTGCGCGCCGTCGGCCGCATCCCCGTAATCGAGTTCGATGCCGCTCAGGCGCTCCGGATGAGCCGTGTCGTAGTGGCATCGGTAGTGCCGCCCGGCGCTGTCGGCCAGACCCAGCAAACGCCCTGTACCGTCCCGGTACAGGTGGATGACATTGCCGTTGCGGTCTTCGAGCCCGAACAGATCGAGTGTGTGCGCGCCTTGCAGGCGGGGCGGGCCGAAATCGTAATAGAGGCTGCCATCGTCGATCTCCACGATGTAATGCCCGCCTTCGGTGCAGCACAGCCGCAGGCCCTCGACGGTGTTGGCAAGGCTTTGGCCGGGGCTCAGGGCCTCGAACGGGACTTCTCGGCCCATTTCGTCGATAAACAGGATCGGGTACTCGCCGGGGGCATTGAGCTTGAGTTGAACGCTTTCGGGGGTGCTCCAACCCTGGCCGAGCAGCCCGACACGGGCATCCAGGCTGCTGTAGCGACGCTTCCATTCGAGCGGCAAACGGGCGGGCAGCGCGAAATCGGTGTCCTCCCCGCCATCGAGGATCTTTGCCCCGCTCGCGGCATGCACGGGATGCCCGATGACTGCGGACACGGCCGCTTCCGTGGCCATACTGATGCCCATCATGGTGGCCAGGCAGCCCAGTTTGGCGGGGATGGCTTTCCAGTTGCGCGAGCACAGCGCCGTGGCAATGCCCAGCGCCGTGCCTACATATTGGAGCCAGGGGGGCTCTTCAGGGGCGATCTCGGCAATCTGCACGCTCCCCCCCCCAATGAACACGTTGGGCGAGCCGCTGTTCGCTTTAGCGCCGCATGTGCTGCTGTCGCCCACACGATGCGCGGGCATCGCGTTGATACAGACGTTGTCCGAGCCTTCGGCCACGAACGGCTTGGGACGGGAATGCTTGCCGCAGGCGGTAAGGTTCGCAGGCAGGGCATGCGCGGCAGGGATGCCGTTGATGAACACGTTCATCGAGCAGGCCGCGCTGATGGCACCGCACGCGACGGCGGGGAACAGCGCGTCTATCGCTTTGTTCAACCCCTGCGTGAGAACGTCGACCAGGCTGTTGCCCCCAAGAGCCATGATGGCCGAGCTGAGGACCGCGCTCGCCACAACTGCGCCCAGGCCGCCCGTGCCGACGACGGCCACAGCCAGCCCGACCGCCGCCGCGCCCACCGCTGCCGCTACGGCCAGCCCCCCAACCATCTTGGCGATGCCCGCCCACAGCGGCACATGCGCGACCGGGTCGTTCAGGCGGACTGCGGCCGGACTCATAGGCGATCAGGCCTCCTCTTCCGGCGGTGCCAGCGCACAGGCCGGGGAAGGGACGAAACAACCCAGCAACTCCATCCAGCGTGCGCGCAGTTTGGCGTCGAAAGCCCAAGGGCTGGTCAGTGTTAGCACGAGCAACTTGCCCCCGGATAGTTGGGCTACGCACTGAGCCTGAAAAACCTGTCTGCCATCCTGTTTGAACCGGGTAGAGAGCACGATGGCCGGGAAACAGGCATCGCCTGAACCGAGCCAGCCTGCTTCGCGCGTGAGCTCCTTGAACTCCGGCATGCGCCGCGACAACTCCCGCATCTGGCGCGTCAGGCATGCTTTCAGGTCTTCGCCGGGTCTGAGTTTGTCGCGGGTAATGACCAATCTCAGCGGCGAGCCGTCTTCGTGCGGAGGGAGTTCGACAATGTTGATACTGCCGTCTTCTAAACAGTCGAACCCAAATTGGCCTTCGTTGATCTGGTAGGGCATCTCGGCTTGCGCTCCTTGTCAGTTGATATCCACCCGGGTCGGCCCGGAAACCGTGATCGTCCCGTCCGCGTTCATCACGATGGAACTCGACCCCACCTGGAAGACGATCTGCGTAGCGGCTTCCAGCTTGATGCCGCCCCCGGCCGTATGGGAAATGTTGGCTCCGCTGGTGACGGCAATGTCCTTCCTGACCTGTTCGACGTGTTTGCCGTCAACTTGTTGCGTCCGGTCGTTGCCGATCCATGTGCTTTCGTCTTTTTTGACTTCCAGCCTCCGGTTGCGCTCGGCGCGCACCCACATCTCTTCCTTGCCCTTGGCGTCCTCGAAGCGGATCGCGTTGGTGTTATCGACGCCTCCGCCGGGGCTCGTGCGGCTCATTAGCCCGGATTGGGTCTTATTGGCAGGCAAGACCCACGGCGGCATCTGATTAGCGTTATAAACAGTGCCGATCACCAAGGGCCGTTGCGGGTCGCCGTGCTCGTAGTCGATGACCACTTCCTGCCCTACCCGCGGGATGCAGATGCCCCCGAAGTTGCTCCCCGCCCAAGCGTAAGAGACCCGTATCCAGCAGGAGTCGTTACCGTCCTTTTTGCCGTAGCGATCCCAATGAAAGTGCACTTTGATGCGCCCGTATTCGTCGGTGTGAATCTCAGAGCCGGGCGGTCCCACGACCACAGCCGTATCCGTACCCCGCGCGCGCGGCATCTTGATTTCCCACGAGGGTTGGCGGTATTGGCGCTCGACGGGTATGGCTGTAATACGAGCGTAAAAGCCGGATTCTTCCTCTTGCGACCGGCTGGTGCTCTCATAGTCGTTGTTCCGGGCGCGGTATTCGGCTTGGGTGATGAGGAATTCGCGGTTCTGTTTCTCCAGCGGGTGCTTGGTGAGCCTGAAGCAGCATCCGGGGATGACCCCGCGTACTGCGCCTTCGAGCACGATGCTCTCCTGTTCGCCCTGCAGCCCTTGCAGCCGCGCCATTGCGTAGTCCTGCCCGTATGGCTGCCGCTCTCCTTCAGTATAGGTTCCAGGGTAGGCGAAGATTTCGTACTGGTCGAACAGATGCCCGCGCGGGTCGCTGAATTCCGTTTGCAGATCCTGGCTCGGGTGCTTGAAGTCGTAATTGGTATGCACGAATTTGCCTGGTTCGGGGATGCGGCTGGCGTGCCAGGCGTGAAAGTGGTCTTCGTCGACGCGCGAGGCGTCCGGCGGGTAGTACGGGATGGATTCGTAACCAACAAAGGGCACATGGGTGCTGAAGTGGTCACCCAGAATCAGCATCTCACCGCCAGGGGTATGCTCGAACCAGAAATAGATGCCTTCGTGGCCAAGCAGCCGCTGCAGGAACGACAAGTCAGTTTCCCCATACTGGACGATGTATTCCCAGATCCTGTAGCTGCCTTTCAGGCGCCATTCGTAGTGGATGGCGTTTTGCTGCAGGATCTGGTCGGCTATGGCCTGCACAGTCTGGTTCTGGAATATCTTGAAATCGGCTCGGCGTGAGGCGTACCACAGCTTGGGCGCAATCAGCAGTTCGTAGAGCCAGTGGTCATCCACCCTGCCCTTGGCCGCCGCGTCGATGACCAGACCCGAAAAATGACGGACAGCAACAAGGTTGCCTTCGCAGGCAACCGAACACACCTCGCCGATCAGGGCTTGTGTATCGATATCGGATCTCTTTGATTTGAGTTCAACCCGAAATCCGTACAGGCTGGAGAGCGCTTCACCGCCTTGCAGGCTGGTCGCCCACCAAGTCTTCCCCAACGGGGTATGTGCAGTCAATACTCGATTCATAAATCATTCCCGAAAAGGGTTCGGCAATTCAAATGGTTTATTGTAACGCAAACAAATCCATCCCTGGGTCATTGCTCAGGACAACAATATCATTCTTTTAATCCCAGACCTGCCGCAACAAAGCAAAACTGGCAATACCCAGAAAGGTCATGAGCAGCGAGCCGAAAAGGTGTAACGAAGCGGCAGCGGCTGCCATGATGAAACGCCCCTGATGCAATTAAGCATGGGTGCGTGCAGGATTTACCTCCCCACCAGGTGCCGCCGCACCGAAATCGCTGTGCCGAGCCAACCCAGAGCCGCAGCAATCCCAACCATCGCCAAAGACTCTCTCCAGTCAGGGCCGACCAGCGTAATCATCACGCCATAGGTTTCGGCAACTTTCGCCACCGGCGCGGCCAGCGCGTCGATCCCGATCCATACTGCCGCCAGGGCAACCAGGCCGCCAAGTACGCCTTGCAGCACGCCGAACCAGTAAAACGGCCTTCTGATGAAACGGTTTGTAGCGCCGAGCAGGCGGCTGACTTCGATTTCATTTTTCTGGGTCAGGATTTGCAAACGGACGGTATTGAAGATGACGATCACCAGAGCCAGCCCAAGCAACACCGACAAGACCAGCATCGTCACGCGCGCCAGTTCGAGCAGGGCTGCCAACCGTTTGACCCAGGCCGAATCAAGCCGGACGTGTGCAACGCCCGGCCAGCTTTGTACCTCCGCAGACAAAGCCTTATACAGTTCAGGATTGTCGCTCCGTAGGGTAGCGATGAAAGCATCGGGCAAGGGGTTCTCGGCAATACCGGCCAAAACGTCGCCCAAGCCGTTCGCCTCCAACTGTTTCAAGGCTTCGTCGCGCGACACGAAATGGAAACCGGCCAGTTGCGGCACATTCTGGAGATTCTGCCGGACGGCGTCGACCTGCGCGCGATTGGCGTCGTTATCGAGAAAGATGCTGATCTCAGGCTTACCGGACACCCCGCGCGCCAACACGGCGATATTGTCCAGCAGGACATACCCCCCTGCCGGCAGCGCCAGCGCGATTCCCATCACCAGCGCCGAAAGAAACGTCCCGAACGGCTGCCCGGCAAGCCGCTTGAGGGCTTGTGCAAACGCGCGTGAATGAAGATAGAACCAGTTGAGCATCATTGCTCCACGATATGCCCATGATCCAGCACGATCCGGCGTGGCGAGCACTGTCTGAAAAGTGAAAAATCATGCGTCACCACCAGCACGGTAACGCCCGCGCTGTTGAACGACCTGAAAAGTTCGGCAATTTCGGAGGCGTAGGCCGGGTCGAGGTGAGCGGTCGGCTCATCGGCAATCAGGATTGAAGGCCGATTGACGAAGGCGCGCGCGATGGTCAGGCGCTGCTGCTCGCCACCGGAGAGCCCAGCCGGAAACTCTTTTTCCCGCCGTGAAAGCCCGACGAGATCGAGCGCCGCCCCCACCCGTTTAGCCGCCTCTCCCGGCGGATGGCCGTTGATGATGAGCGGCAGCAGGATATTGTCGTACACCGAACGGTCGAACAGCAGGCGGTTTTCCTGCAAGACCAGGCCGATATTGCGCCGCAGGTAGGGAATCCCACGCTTGGGCATGTTCGAGACATCCTGCCCGTTGATATGCACCGAACCGGAACTCGGCCGCTCAAGCGCCGGAATGAGCTTGAGCAGCGTACTCTTCCCCGCGCCGGAATGCCCTGAGAGCACGACTAACTCACCAGGCGCGATCCGGAGGCTGACCCCATCGAGCGCCGTGTAACCGCCAGGGTATCGCTTGGTGACATTATCGAAAACGATCATGCCCTTTCGCCCTCCCCTTCCGTATCGAAAAGCGCGTCGACGAATTCGCGCGCCCGGAAAGGCTGCAAGTCGTCGATTCCTTCCCCCACACCGATGAAGCGTAGCGGCTTCGGGCACTGGCGCGCGATGGCCGCCACCACGCCGCCTTTGGCCGTGCCGTCGAGTTTGGTCAGCACAAGCCCCGTCACCCCGACCGCCGCGTCGAATGCCTTGACCTGCGCCAATGCGTTCTGGCCGATATTGGCGTCGAGCACGAGCATCACTTCGTGCGGCCCGGAAGGTTCCGCCTTTGCGATCACCCGGCGCACTTTTGCGATTTCTTCCATCAAATGAAGCTGGGTCGGCAGCCGCCCGGCGGTATCGGCAAGCACGATGTCGATGCCGCGCGCGCGCGCCGCGTTGATCGCGTCGAAAATGACCGCTGCGGCATCGTTGCCTTCCTGCGCGATGACCGTCACGTTGTTGCGCTCGCCCCACGTCATCAACTGCTCGCGCGCCGCCGCGCGAAACGTATCGCCCGCCGCCAGCAACACACTCTTGCCCTGATTCTGGAAATACTTGGCGAGCTTGCCGATCGAAGTCGTCTTGCCTGAGCCGTTCACACCGGCCAGCATGATGATGAAGGGCTTATGCCCCGACACATCGAGCCCCGCTTCCAGCGGCGTCAAAATCTCCAGCAGTTCATCGGCCAGCGTTTGCCGCAACTGCTCCGCGCTCTCCAAACGATCTTTCTTCCAGCGCGTCCGCAGCCCTTCCACCAGGCGCTGCGTCACCTCCACGCCACAATCGGCCATCAGCAATGTGGATTCCAGTTCTTCGAGCAGGTCTTCGTCGATTTTGCGCCGCCCGAACAACCCCGCCAGCCCACCGCCGAACTGCTGGCGGGTACGCGCCAGCCCTGATTTCAGGCGCGCCGCCCATGAGCGTTTCACAGGCATGGCAGCATCGGCAGGCGGCTCGGCGGCAAGCGCCTCCGGCGCAGCGGGGCGGGAAGAATCGGTATCAGTACGTAAAGCGGGCTTTTTGGAGAAACCAAACATGAGAAACCAGATTAGAAGAACTTCAACACACGCCCAAAATCCCCGGATACGGCTATGATGCCGTACTCACTATTTTGCGCGCAATAAACGCGCGGATTCTAACAGATGCAGGATTGTTCCATGTGCCCTGACCTTTTCCTCTCCCCATTGCGCCGCTCGCTCGTGTGTCTGGCGCTTGGCCTGTCGGCTACGCTGCCCGCGCAGGCCAACCCGTTCGAGACTACCCTCGACAACGGCATGAAAGTCGTCGTGCGTGAAGACCGCCGTGCCCCTTCCGTCGTGCACATGGTCTGGTACCGCAGCGGCTCCATGGACGAACCTACAGGAGTCACCGGGGTCGCGCACGTCCTCGAACACATGATGTTCAAGGGTACGCGCAAGGTCGGCCCCGGCGAGTTCAACGCGCGCGTCGCCGCTCTCGGCGGACGTGACAACGCTTTTACCAGCCGCGACTACACCGCGTACTTCCAGCAAATACCCCCCGCCCATCTCGGCACAGTCATGGCTCTCGAAGCCGACCGCATGAAAAACCTCGCTCTCACCGACGAAGCTTTTTCACGCGAAATCGAAGTCATCAAGGAAGAACGGCGGCTGCGTACCGATGACCGCCCGCGCGCGCTCGTCTACGAACAACTGATGGCAATCGCTTTTCAAGCTCATCCATACCATCACCCCGTCATTGGCTGGATGACCGACCTCATCACCATGACCGCCGAAGACGCGCGCACCTGGTACAGGAATTGGTATACCCCCAGCAATGCCAGCCTCGTCGTCGTCGGCGATGTCGACCATCAGGCTGTTTTCAAACTTGCCCGCCAGCATTACGGCACCATCAAGTCTGCAAAGCTTCCCACGCGCCGCATCAGCAACGAGCCCAACCAGATCGGTTCGAGGAGCGTCACCGTCCGTGCCCCGGCCGAACTGCCCTACCTCGCAATGGCTTGGCGCGTTCCATCCCTACGCAACCCCGCTGCCGACCGCGAAGCCTACGCCCTTCAGATGTTGAGCGAGATACTCGACGGCTACGACGGCGCGCGGCTCAACCGCCGCCTCGTGCGCGAGCAGCGCATTGCAGTATCTGCCGGTGCCGCCTACGACGGCATCAACCGCGGCCCCGCCCTCTTCTTTCTCGAAGGTTCTCCTGCCCCCGGCCAAAGCATAGAAGCGCTTGAGGCCTCCTTGCGGGCCGAATTGCAGCGCATCCGCGATGAAGGCGTGGGCGAAGACGAATTGAACCGCGTCAAGAATCAGGCGCTGGCTACGCGCATCTACTCGCGCGACTCCCTCATGGGACAGGCCATGGAAATCGGGCAACTCGAAAGCAGCGGCCTGTCGTGGCGCGACGATGTCCGGCTGTTGGCAGGGCTGCGTGCCGTGACCGCTGAGGAAGTCCGCGAAGTGGCGCGCCGCTACTTCAATGATACCGACCTCACCACCGCCCGCCTCGACCCCTTGCCAATGCCCGCCGCCCCTGCGCCCGACTCCTCTTCCGCCTCGCAACAGCCCTGATCCCGGCTCATTTCAAGGTTTTTTCGATATGCGTTTTTCTGCCTCTTCCTTCACCGCCTCTTCACGTCGCCTATGCGCCCCGGCGCTGGCTTTGCTCGCCCTCGTTTCCGGCATCGCCCAGGCCGCTCCCCGTATTGAACAATGGACAACCCCCTCCGGCGCAAAAGTCCACTTCGTCGCCAGCCACGAACTGCCGATGATCGACGTTCAAATCGACTTCGCCGCAGGCAGCGCCTTCAACCCCACGGATAAAAGCGGCGTCGCCGGCTTTACCCGCAACCTGCTCGACGCGGGCGCGGGCGAACTCGACGAACAGGCCATCTCCGAACGTGCCGCCGACCTCGGACTCATCCTTGGCGGCAACATGGACACGGACCGCTCCAGCCTCACCCTGCGTACGCTCTCGGCTACGCGGGAACGCGACGAGTCCGTGGCATTGCTCGCCACCATCCTTGCCCATCCCCGGTTTCCAGCAGAAGTGCTCGAACGCGAACGGGTTCGCGCGCTGGCCAACCTGCGGGAATCACTGACCAAACCCGCCGTGCTCGCCGCGCGCGCTTTCAACACCGCAATTTACGCCGGACATCCTTACGGCACCGAGAGCGACGAAAAATCCCTCTCCGCGATTACACGCAAAGACCTCATTGCCTTTCACGCCCACTACTACAGCGCGCGCAATGCCTCCATCACCATCGTCGGCGACCTCGACCGCGCCACTGCGGAAAAAATCGCCATCGCGCTGACCCAAAACCTCCCTACCGGCGGCCAAGCCGAAACATTGCCAGCCCCCCCTCTGTCCAAGGAAAACCAAAAAACGCACATCGCTAACCCTTCCGCCCAGGCGCACATCCTTATCGGCCAATCAGGCATGAGCCGCGACGACCCCGACTATTTCCCACTGCTGGTCGGCAACCACATTCTCGGCGGCGGGGGCTTCACCTCGCGGCTCATGAATGAAGTGCGCGAAAAGCGCGGGCTCGTCTATGACATTCACAGCTATTTCGACCCCCGGCGCGTCCCCGGCCCATTCAAAATCGGCCTACAGACACGAGGCTCGCAAAGCGCGCTCGCCATTGATGTCGTGCGATCCACCCTCGCCGCTTTCATCGCTGAAGGCCCCACCGAAAAAGAATTGCAGGCGGCACGCGACAACATCGTCAACGGCTTCGGCCTACGGCTCGACTCCAACGCCAAGATTCTCAGCTACGTCTCCATGATCGGCTTCTACGGCCTGCCCCTCGACTGGCTCGAACGATACCCGCGCGCCGTGGGTGCCGTGAGCCGAGAAGCAGTACGCGACGCTTTTGCCCGCCGTGTACACCCTGAGCGTCTCGTCACCATCATTGCCGGTGGGGACGGCGACAAAGGCACAAACGGCACAGGAGCGGCCACCAAACCGTGAGCGCGCGCGTCCGCATTGTCGGCGGGACATGGCGCTCGCGGCTCATTGACGTCGCCGATATCCCCGGCCTCAGGCCGACGCCGGATCGCGTGCGCGAAACCTTGTTCAACTGGCTTGGGCAGACTCTCGACGGCCTCAGTTGCCTCGACCTCTTTGCCGGTTCCGGCATCCTCGGCTTCGAGGCCGCCTCGCGCGGCGCGGCTACCGTCATGCTCGTCGAACAAGACCCCCGTGCCCATGCCGCCCTGCGGCGCAATACTGAAAAATTAGCTGCAACACAAGTAGAGATCGTGCGGGGCGATGCGCTAGAATTTCTTACTTCCACGACGCGGCAATTCAACGTAGCATTCGCCGACCCGCCCTACCGGCAAGGTTTGATTGAACGGATCATGCCCCTGCTGGATAAGGTGATGCTTCCAGGTGGGCTGGTGTATGCCGAAGCTGAAACGCCGCTCGATCCCTTTGCAGGATGGCATGTGTTCAAGCGAGGCCGCGCCGGACAAGTTCATTTTCATCTTCTCGAACGCACAACCAGTACATGAAAGACACGGTAGCGGCTTTCCCCGGCACCTTCGATCCCTTCACCCGTGGGCATGAAAACCTCGTGCGCCGCGCGGCGTCCATGTTCGAGCGAATCATCGTCGCTGTCGCTGACAGCCGCCAGGAAACCCTGTTCCCGCTTGCGGAGCGCGTCGAAATTGCCGCTGAAGTGCTGCGTCCTGTCCCTAACGTCGAAGTCACCGGCTTCGACTGCCTGCTCGTCGATTTCCTGCGCCAGCGGGACATACGGATCGTCATGCGCGGGGTACGCACGCTGGCCGATTTCGAGTACGAAGCCCGGATGATGGCAATGAACCGCAAACTCTATCCCGCAATGGAAACCGTCTTCTTGCTTCCTGCCGAAGAACATGGTTATCTTGCTGCCAGCGTCGTGCGCGAAATCGCCCGGCACGGTGGCGACGTTAGCCAATTCGTGCCCGAAGCAGTTTTTTCACGTCTTCAACGCAAGTTCTGCTGATTAAAAAAGGAAACCCACACCATGTCCCTCATGATTACCGACGAATGTATCAACTGTGACGTCTGTGAACCCGAATGCCCCAATAGTGCGATTGTACAGGGCGACGAAGTCTACGTGATCGACCCCGCAAAATGCACCGAATGCGTCGGTCATTTTGATGACCCGCAATGTATCGCGGTCTGCCCGGTCGATTGCATCCTCAAAGACCCGGATCACGAAGAGTCACAAGACGAACTGCTTGCCAAGTTCAACAAGCTCAACCCCGCCTGAGCGGATAGCGGTTTGCGTCTTTCGGAGCAATCACCAAAAAGCCGCATTCCGGCTCTGAGTGAAACACAAGCATAAGCGGCTTCATACGTCCCTTCTCCCGCGCAAGGCTGGAGAAGGGGCATGCCCTTTCCTGCCAACTATCATCAAATAAAACCGCAGTCCAAAAATCCATGGATTCCTGGACAACCGTCGTATAAGGCAATCGCCACCGCACCCTGACGCTGTCCGCAAGCCTGAACTACATCTGAAGCCACAGCCTCTGGAAAGCAAGAGGTGAGGAGAGTTTGGTACACACTTGAACAGAAAACGCTCTAACCCGGATCGCCATTTCCTTGCGTTTACCTTCATGTAAGCAATGGTGACACCGGAAACCGTATCCGAACCACCTGTTTTTCATCTCATCAATCTGGAGAGTTCCATGAATTACAAATCTGACACGGTTGTTTTTTCGTTCCGTTTCGCGTTCTCCGTCTTTTTCTCATTGATCCTGGCATTGTCGCTCTTGTTCCTGGGCGGATGCGGACTGCTAAACCCAGATGCCGCACCATCTCACCCAGATACCGCACCATCTCAATCTGCGGAAGATCTGGAGATACTAGCTATGCCGGCACCCGAAGCAGCCTCGGTATCCGGATTCCAGATTCAGCAGTACTACCGGAATGCGCCGCCCCAGCAGTACTACCAGGATGTGCCGCGCGAGCAGTACGAAACGCTGCCGGAGAACGAACTCAAGCTCGTCGCCAGCGAACCCGTATCGACATTCAGTATCGATATTGATACCGGCTCCTATGCCAATGTCCGGCGCATTCTCAACAATGGACAGTTGCCGCCACACGGCGCAGTGCGTATCGAAGAACTGATCAACTATTTTCCGTACCAATACGCACTGCCAACGCCGGAAAACGGCAAGCTTCCGCCGTTTGGCGTCACCACAGAAATCGCACCGAGCCCGTGGAACGCGCATACCAAGCTGATCCGCATCGGTATCAAGGCATCCGACACCGCTGTGGAAAATCTGCCACCGGCCAACTTGGTGTTCCTGGTTGACGTTTCCGGTTCGATGAATTCCCCCGAAAGGCTGCCGCTGGTCAAAAACACACTGAAACTGCTCGTCGATCAACTGCGTCCGCAAGACAAAGTGTCGCTCGTCACTTATGCCAGCGGCACCCAGATCGTGCTGCAACCGACTTCCGGAAACGAAAAGTCAATAATCACTTCCGCCATCGATCAACTGAAACCGGGCGGCAGTACCGCCGGTGCGTCAGGCATCATGCTGGCCTACCAGATGGCACAGCAGGGCTTCATTGCCAAGGGCATCAATCGCATCCTGCTCGCCACCGACGGTGATTTCAACGTCGGCATCACCAATTTCGAGCAACTGAAGGAAATGGTCGCCGAAAAACGGAAAAGCGGCATTTCGCTGACGACCCTCGGCTATGGCGTCGACAACTATAACGAGCGGTTGATGAAAAACCTGGCCATCGCTGGTGAGGGCAATTACGCTTATATCGATACGCTGCGTGAAGCGCATAAGGTGCTGGTCGGACAACTGAGTTCGACGCTCTCGATTGTTGCCAGCGATGTCAAGCTACAGGTCGAATTCAACCCGGAAAAGGTCAGCGAATATCGCCTGATCGGTTATGAAAAACGCATGCTGAAACGCGAGGATTTTTCCAACGACAAGGTTGATGCTTCTGAGATTGGTGCCGGTCATACGGTTACGGCGCTCTACGAGATTGTCCTGAAGGGCGATAAAGGCTGGAACGAGCCTCTGCGCTATCAATCTCCCCCTGCCGCTTCCAGGGACACACGTTTTGAAGAGTTGGCGTTGCTGCGTGTGCGTTACAAGAATCCAGGCGCAGAACAAAGCAAGCTCATGGAATTCCCGCTCAAGGCGAACCAGATCAAGACTTCGCTCAACGCCGCCAGTGATGATTTCCGCTTTGCCGCTGCCGTAGCCGCCTATGGGCAAATTCTGAAAGACGGCAAGTACACCGGCACGTTCAGCCTCGCCGATGTCGCCGATCTGGCCCAAAAAGCCAAGGGTGAGGATCGCACCGGACTGCGCGCGGAATTTGTGCAACTGGTCGATCTGGCAAAAAGCCTGCAAACAAAAGCGCCGGAGCAGAAATAAATAAAGCGCACGAAGCCCAGGAAAAAACGGCATCCGAAGATGCCGTTTTTTTTCGCAACTAAAGCGTTTTCTACTCAAGTGCGTACAAAACTTCCCTCTCCCCTTGAGGGAGAGGGCGCCCCGCAGGGGCGGGAGAGGGGGGATGCCAGGTGACGCTTACTCCAGCGCGTTTGCAGCGCTTTCCCCACCCGGTTCGTCGAGCCGGGCCGACTCGATGCGCTGGAAGTGGGCGCTGATCTTGCGGCTGGAAATGTGGACTTCTTCCACGTCCTTGTTCACTTGGCCGATATGGCGGGCCAGCGCGCTCATCCGTTCGTCGAACCGCCCGAAATCCTTTGCCAGACGCCCCAGTTCTTCCTGGATGACGTGAATCTGGCGGCGGGTCTCTATGTCTTTCAGCACCGCGCGGGCGGTATTGAGCACCGCCATCAGGGTAGTCGGCGAGACAATCCATACCCGACGCACCTGCGCGTATGCAATGATCTCTGTATGCGAAGCATGCAGTTCGGCAAAAACCGCCTCGGCGGGCAGAAACATCACCGCGCCATCTGCGGTGACACCCGGCAGGATGTACTTGTCGGCAATAGCGTCGACGTGGCGGCGCACGTCAGCGCGAAAAGCTGCTTGCGCGGCTTTTCGGTCAGACTGCGCCAAGGCGGAGTCGAACATCCGGTTATAGTTTTCAAGCGGGAACTTGGCATCTATGGCTACTTTGCCCGTGGGTGGAGGCAGCTTGAGCAGACAATCGACCCGGTTTCCGTTGGGCAAGGTCGCCTGGAAGGCAAAGGCGTCTGGCGGCAGCGCGTTTCGTACCAGGGCTTCAAGCTGCACTTCGCCGAACGCGCCGCGCGTGCGTTTGTCTCCCAGGATTTCCTGGAGGCTTACGACGCTGCTGGTCAGCCCTTCGATTTTTTTCTGCGCTTCGTCTATCGCCGCCAAACGCGCCATAACGCTCGTGAAAGTGTCGTGAGTCTTTCGCAAACCTTCGTCGAGCCGGGTATTGACTTGCCCGGAGAGCGTCTGCAACTGGCCTTCCACGCTGCGCGTAAGGGTTTCGATGGCGCGCGACAACTGCATCGAGGCCGCCGTCAGCCCGTTCTGGAGCAATTCGCGGTCGGCGCGCGCATGTTCCCCGATGCGGTCTGTCTGGCGTTCCAGCCCTCCATGCAGGTCGCGCAACAGTTCCCGGTGCTGATCGAGCGCGCGGCGTTCCGAAGCCTCGATGATACGTTCCGGCAACAGGCGTTCGCGGCGCCCCGCCGCCACGGCCTGCCAGATCAGCAAGATAACAATTCCGAGCAGGAGGGCAAACCCCGCGATGACAAAGGAAAGTTGCAGCGTATCACTCATCATCCGTCATTCCGGGCACCCTGCCCCAGTATGTGCCGGACGAGTTCCACCCAATACGCAGCCCCAATGGAAAGAATGTCGTCGTTGAAGTCGTAGGATGGGTTATGCAACCCATGACCATTCCCATCGGCAGGATCGTTGCCGATCCATATATAAGCGCCGGGTTTGTGCCGGAGATAGAAGGAGAAATCTTCCGCGCCCATGCTTGGCCGTTCATCGGTATGCACATGTTCATGCCCCACGATCGCAACAGCAGCTTGCTGGCAAAACAAGGCGTGAGCGGCTGTATTGATCGTTGGCGGATAGCTGTCGTCGCGCACCGAAAAATCGATTTCCACGCCAAAAGCCTTAGAGACGCCCGCACACAATTCGGTGAGGCGCGTAAGCGCTTTTTGCCGCACGGTTTCGGAGAAACTTCGCAAAGTGCCGGACAACTCCGCCTGACCAGGCACGACATTGTAGGCATCCCCCGCATGAAAACAGGTCACGGCAACCACAGCGGCATCGAAAGGGTCGAGCGAGCGCGATGCAACGCTTTGCACGGCCTGCACCAGCGCCGTTCCGGCATAGAGGGGATCGACAGTCAGATGCGGCATGGCCGCATGCCCGCCAATGCCCCGGATGCGGATATCGAAACGATCCGTTCCCGCCATGACCGGCCCGGCATGTACGGCAAAATCTCCGGCGGGCAGCCCCGGCCAGTTGTGCATGCCGTAAATCGCTTCCATCGGGAACTGTTCAAAGAGGCCCTCTTCGATCATGACCCGTGCGCCGCCGCTGCTCTCTTCTGCCGGTTGAAAAATCAGGTATACGGTTCCGTCGAAATCATTCGATGCGGCAAGCAGCTTTGCCGCCCCCAGCAGCATCGTAGTGTGTCCATCGTGGCCGCAGGCGTGCATACAGCCTTCAAATACGGAACGATGGGCAAAATCGTTGGCTTCGTTTATCGGCAGCGCATCCATGTCGGCCCGCAAGCCTATCGCCCGCTCGCTGCTTCCCGCGCGCAGCACCCCGACGACACCAGTTTTGGCCAGGCCGCAATGCGTCTCGATCCCAAGCGCGGTCAATTCGCGCACAACTACGTCCGCCGTGCGCGTTTCGCAGAAAGCCAGCTCGGGATGGGCATGCAGGTCGCGGCGAATAGACTGCAAAGCTGCGCGCGTCTTGCAGTCGGAGTCGAAGAGACTGGTACGCATAAGATAGAAATATGACGAAAGAAGAAGAATGCCTGAAAAGAAGAAGTTTATTCATTTTTCCGGGTATATGCTTCAAACCCGCAAAAAATGTGTGGGATTGGTTCAGTGACAGATTCCTAACAATTACTCCACGCATCTGCCGGGCAGGCTGCCCTTACAATGGTACGAATCGAGCGTAATTCCCGCTGTTGGCAATGAGAATTGCGCTCAAGCCGTGTTTACGCGGAGAACAGCGCAATGGCTTCATTATCTCTCAGTGCCCTGAATATCTATTTGGTGGAACCTTCGAGCATGCAGGCGCAATGGGTAGCGCAAATGCTCGAACAACTGGGTGTACGGCAGACGCGCCGTTTCAATAACGCGGGCGAAGCGCTGTCCGAAATGCGCGCCTCGCCACCCGATGTCGTTATCAGCGCCCTGTATTTGCCGGACATGGCCGGTACGGAACTCGTCTGTGCCATGCGAGCCGTCCCCGTACTGGAATGGGTTCCGTTCATCCTGATTTCCAGCGAAACCCGTCCGCAGGTACTCAATCCGGTGCGTCAGTCCGGCGCGTGCTGCATCGTCACGAAGCCCTTTACGCGCGAACAGATGCAGCGCGCGCTCTTCTCCGTTCTCGAACAGATCGCCCCCCTGGAAGAACTGGAACTTGGCGAGGATGAGGACGTGGAAGACCTGAAAGTGCTGCTGGTCGATGACAGCACCATGTCACGCCGCTACGTCCGCCATCTGCTTGAAGGGATGGGGGTCAGGCACATTTTCGAGGCTGAAAACGGCAAGGCTGCGGTAACGATCCTGGCAGACACGATATTCGACATCGTGCTGACCGACTACAACATGCCAGAGATGGATGGACGTGCCTTGGTCGAATATATCCGGACGCAAAGCTGGCAAACGGAAGTCCCCATCCTGATGCTGACCAGCGAAAACAATCAGGGGCGCTTGGCCGCAGTAGAAAAAGCGGGGGTTTCGGCAATCTGCGACAAGCCGTTCGAGCAGGGCAATATCCGGGACGAGATCATCCGCGCATTGCGAAGGTAAGGCGCGCCACTGCACCAGCCCTCCAACCACCCCACCCCTTCAAGGAGGGGAATAAACCCCACACTAAATTCCCCTCCCTGGAGGGGTGGCGCGTAGCGACGGGGTGGTGCGGTGGTCGAGAAGCGTATTGCGGTTCTCATACGCCGCTACCACCCCACCCCTGCGGGGCACCCCTCCAAGGAGGGGAATGACCACCCCGTCTCTTCGCGCCTCCCTGGAAAAGAAAGAGCCGGGCTCTTGAAGGAACCCGGCTCTGTTTTGCCTTATTGGTGGTCAGGCTTTCTTGCCCGCCATTTGCTTCTCTCAGCTTCTCCGGCGACGGCGCGCCATCACACCCACAAGACCCAGACCCGCCAACAGCATCGCATAGGCCTCAGGTTCAGGTACAGCCGTAGTAACGGTCACGCTACCCAACGCCCAATTCGCACCGCTGCCTCCTAGACCAGCATCCACATATGTACCAGCACTGGCAATGATAAATTGGTCGATCCCCTGGAAACCTTGGACGCCGGTAAAGAAGAATTGCTGCGCTACCGGGGTCACATCGACAGTGGTCCAGGATTGTTCGACCCCATTGAGGTAAGTGGTGATGGTCAGGGTCTGGCTGCCCCACGCGCCAGCAATCCATATGGCGTCAAGGTCGAAAAGCCCTTGTTTAGATATAAAACCGGAATCCGGATATTCACGGAAACCCGTGGCGATCCACTGAGAGGATGTAGCCTCCGCCATGCTCTTATAACCGCTGAGGCTGAACTCAGGCAGGGTACTGTCGACGTAGTACACCTCCCAGGGGTCTGTCGTAAAGAAGCTGGAACCCCATTGTCCAAAGTAGACTTCTTCCGCTTGAGCCGTGCCAGCGAAGGCAAATAACAAAACCGGGAGCGCAAACTGACCAAACTTTTTGTTCATGGTGATACCCCTATGGAGTGGAGTGTAGATAAACGTGTGGAAACAAAATCTGCGTATATTTTAGCATAATTCGTGCCTTAACCGCATTTGCATATAAATGTCGTTAATAATCAATACATTGACTGTTACGCCGTGGAAACAAAAACCATACTACAACAGAAAGTGTAAAAATTTTCGACATCTCATAGGAAAGGAAGCAGAGAAACGAAACCTGGCCGCCCCTCTTACTGGAAAACGATGGAGCAAGGCGGCCAGCAGGAATCGAAGAATTTCCCCGGAATTACTGCTCCGATGGCTTTTCTTTCAGCCATTCACGCATGATGGAGTTGATCCGCGTTTGCCACCCCTTGCCCGTAGCGCGCAAACCCTCAAGCACATCAATGTCCATACGCAACGAAACCATCTGCTTTATGGGTCGTTCGTAAGGCGGACGCCCTCTACGAACTTTGATTTCAACAACTTCTGGCATGGCGAACCCCCCTTCTTTACTGTTATCAAGGTTTATGACGCAGTGAACTGCGCCGCAATTCATTCGAGTCAGAGGTACTTACCTCTGCGTTTTACTCGTAAAAACGATTTTGTCAATATCTATAATACCGTCATAGTGACAAAACTATGTTTATTTTGTCACATCAAAAAACTTCATTGCTATTGTTGTAAACCACCTCTCGCCCGAAAACCGAAAAATCGAGAAAATGAATGGTCATACCCATTTATCAAAGTTGCCACATCTTCTCCACGCCGCTACCACCCCGCCCCTTCGGGGCACCCCTCCAAGGAGGGGAATAACCCCGCACTAAATTCCCCTCCTTTGGAGGGGTGGCGCGTAGCGCCGGGGTGGTGCGGTGGTCGAGAAGCGACGGGGTGGTTCCTGAGTGCGTCATATTTCACCAAAATTGGAAATCCGGGCTGGATTTGCGGCCTCATCTCCCTTCGAGGGCTCAACCCCCTCTGCAAGATGCCGTAAACAGAGGGGAATCCATACGGAGCCCCGACAATGAATATCAAGCCCATCCACAACGAAACCGATTACAACGCGGCCCTGAATCGCGTCGACGCGCTATGGGATGCCACGCCCGGCACTCCGGAAAGCGAGGAACTGGAAGTGCTCGCGGTGCTGATCGGCAACTACGAGGAAGACTTCGGCCAGATGCCCATGCGGGAATCCGATCCCATCAAGGCAATCACCTGTTTCATGGAACAGCGGGGGCTATAAGCGGAGCACCAAAAACCAGGGAAATCAGGCGTTTCCTTATTGTTTTTGCTTGTCAGGGTCGATCTGCGCCCAGGCTTCATGAATCTCGCCGAGCAGGGAAAGCACTTCCCTCATGGCGGAAACGTCGTTTTTCATGTTCGCCCACAGCAGCCTGGAAACCATGTAGTCGTACAGGGCCGCAAGCCGCGCCGCCAGTTCGCCGCCCTGGCTCATGTCCAAACTCACCTTGAGGCCGTTGCTGATGATCTCAATGGCCTTGGAAAGATGCGTGCCGCGCTCCGCGATGTTGCCCTGCTCCGCGTGCACCTTGGCAACGTTGATCGCGGTTTCCGCTCCCTCAAACAGCAGCACGATCAGCCGGTGAGGGCTGGCCGTGCTGATGTCGGATTCGCGCCCCAGGTCTGCGTAAGCCTTGGCCGGACTACCGGGTCTGCCAAACATGATTCTTCTCTCCTACACACGAGCGGTATCAGCCGTTGTTACCCATAGAGATAGAGGACAACTGCTGCGCGAGATAGCTACTGGTTTTATTCATGCTCGCTATCAGGCTATCGAGGGCGCTGAATTGCTTGCGGTAACGCGCCTCGACCGCCACCATCCGCGCTTCCATCGCTTCCTGGCGTTTTTCCAGCCCGCGGACGCTGTTTCGCAGGCTGTCCGTGGCCGATTCGACCGAGCCGCCAGTTCCCGCGAGTCTGTCCAACCCGGTATTGAAGCGGCTTCCAATTTCGGAGGTGAAACTGGCGACCAAAGACGGGTCTTTATTGATTGCCGCCGTGAGCTTGTCGCTGTCGAGCGAAATTGTGCCGTCTTTCTGGAAAGTGATGCCCAGCTTGGAGAGCATCATGGCCTCGCCATTCTGATCCTGGAGACTGCTCTGGCCGAAGACCAGATTGCGGAGCGTGCTTTCCGTCTCCCGCAAGATGCGGTTGCCGTTGAGCGCCCCGGCAGATTGCTTTTCGGCATCGTAGGCACCAAGCGACTTGACGGTGCTGATTACGTCATTGAATGCCTTGACGAAAGCCTCCAGCCCCTTCGAGAGTTTTTCGGAGTGATCCACTTCTACCGTCATGGTCGTCGGCGAACCGGCGTTCGTGGCCTTCAGTTGAAGGGTCACGCCCGTCACCGCATCCTTGACGGTGTTGGAGGAACTGGTGACACTGATTCCGTCGATTTTCAACTGCGCGTCCTGCGCCGATTGCACCGAAGTCACAGAACCCGTCACGCCCGTGCCGCCGACGGAGAAAGCGTTTTCCGCGCCCTCCTTGCCGGTCAGAACCAGTTGAGGCCCATCGGTGCCGTTGACGACGGTCGCCGTGACGCCCTTGTCGGCCTGATTGATGGCATTGGCCACCGAGGTCAGGTTGGAAGGGTCTGAGAACGTTACCGAAAAATCCTTCGAGGAGTCGGCAAAGCTGAACGCGATCTGATCGCCGCCGCTGAAATTGCTGGCATCGAGCCGGGACTTCTGCCCCTGTGCGAGTTGGGTCACTTCCAGGCTGTAGCTGCCGGCTCGCACCCCTTCGCCCATGGCGAGAGAGGCTACGCTCTCATTGCCGACGGTGCCTTTGTATGAGCCGAATTTGTCCAGCGCGGATTGCAGCGCATCCGGTTTCAAATCCTTGGCTGCCGTCTGCAATGCCGAAAGCTTGCTTGCCAGCGTACCCAATGCGGAAATTTTCGTGTTGAAGGAAGAAACCTGTTTTTGCAGGTTGGCGAGGGGCATTCTCTCAACCTTCATGAGATCCTGAACCAGACTTTCCAGGTTCAAACCAGAACCCACGCCTAGAGAGGTAACTGCTGCCATGATATTGCTCCTTCAAACGTGCATGAGAAGGATCGCGCCCATGCGCGCAACCAGAAGAACTGTCCCCGGCTCCTTCACGCTTCCTGCCTCACGATCAGTCCCGCGACTTTGCCGAGCGCCTTGGTCAGCGCCAGCGCATCCTCGGAAGGTATCTGCTTAAGGACTTCCTTTGTTTCGTTATCCATGACTTTGACCACGACATGTCCCAGGTCTTTATCTACCGAAAACCGCAGGGAAGTCACATAAGGACGGATAAAATTATTCAGTTTTTCTACGCTTTCCCGTACCGCCTGTTCCAGGCTCGCTGCCCCACCGGCGCCAGGATTGGTTTCCTGAGACCGTCCGGCAGCGCGCGCCTCATCAGTGCTCGAACCACCCTGTCCGGGAGCGTTAGCCGTTCTAGCAGACTGTGGCATAGGGGGGCGCGGTGAATTCTGAGAAACGCGGCTGGGCAAGCCTACTCCCGCGATGACGTTGTTTGTACCGATGATTTCCACGATTCAGCCCTCTTTCCGGTTGTGGTTCAAGGGATGCCGACCCCTGGCCGACATCCCCCTTTCTCAACCGCTTTCGCCAGTTGCCGCTTCCAAGAACTATCGCAAGAGCGACAGCACGTTCTGCGGCAAGGCGTTTGCTTGCGACAACATGGCCACACCAGCCTGTTGCAGCACTTGCGAACGCGCCAGCTTCGCAGTCTCGGAAGCGTAGTCTGCGTCCATGATCCGGCTGCGGGCCGCTTCCGTATTCTCGTGCGCTGCCGACAGTTGATTGAGCACGCCCTCGAAACGGTTCTGGATCGCACCCAAGGCGGCGCGGTTGTTATTGATCGCGTCAATGGCCGCATCGAGTTTGGAAATTTCGCTCAAGGCGCCGTCACCGGTGGAGCCAGTCAGCGCGCCAGCAGCGACAGACACTTCCGCGATGCCGATCTTGATCTGCGATTCGGCGGTCGTCGTCGCGCCAACCTGGAAATTGACGCCGGCCGAGAACGAACCGTCCAGCAACTTCTGGCCGTTGAAATTGGTGGCGTCGATGACGCGGCTGATTTCACTCGCCAGTTGCTGATATTCGGTGTCCAGCGCGCTGCGGTTGGCGGCATCATACTGGCCGGAAGCCGCCTGCACCGCCAGTTCGCGCATCCGTTGCAGGTGATCGCCGATCACGTTCATGCCCGCTTCCGCCGTTTGTGCAAGAGACAGGCCGTCGTTGGCGTTACGCATCGCGACTGTCATGCCGCGCGCTTGCGCGTTCATTTTTTCTGCTACGGCCAGGCCAGCGGCGTCATCCTTGGAGCTATTGACGCGCAGGCCGGAAGAGAGCCGTTGCAACGCGGTATTCAATGAGCCTTGCGAAGTGTTCAGATTCCGCTGGGCATTGAGCGACGAGATGTTGGTGTTGATGATTTGGGGCATTTTTTATCTCCTTCGGGATGGATTTCATTCGAGCAAGACGCCGGAGCTGTCACTTGAAATCTTTAACCTATCCGTTGCTCGTCTGCCTGAATGCGGTAACGGCGGAAGTCAGAATTTCTTTAAGGATAGAAATGTGTCCCAACTGTTCCCGCCCATTTTTCCTGCGTGAAGTGTGAGGGTTTTCACGTATAAACCCTGCCCCCTGCCTTGCCTTGCGCGGCACAACCGCTGCCCGGAACAAAAAACGCGCCACACTCCAGTCACGGAAAAGCGGTGGCGCGCAAGGAGGAAGGGCGTGGTGTTTTATTGCAGCAGCCGCAGCACGTTCTGCGGCAAGGCGTTGGCCTGGGTCAGCATGGCTACCCCGGCCTGTTGCAGCACCTGCGCGCGCGCCAGCTTCGCGGTCTCAGAAGCATAGTCCGCATCCATGATCCGGCTGCGTGCAGCTTCGGTGGACTCCCGCGATGCCGCCAACTGGGTAAGCACGCCTTCAAAGCGGTTCTGGATTGCGCCCAGGGCGGCGCGGTTGTTATTGATGTTGTCGATGGCCTGATCGAGCACGGAAATCTCGCTCAAGGCGTTCAGGCCGTCTGTGCCGGTAATCGCGCCGACATTGACGGAAACCGGGCTGATCTCCACCAGGATTTGCGATTCCCCGGTCGAATTCGGCCCGACCTGGAAAATCACCCCGGCGGAAAACGTACCGTCCAGCAACTTCTGGCCGTTGAAATTGGTAGCGCTGATGACGCGGTCGATTTCGCTTGCCAGTTGCTGGTATTCAGTATCCAGCGCGCTACGGTTGTCGGAATCATACTGGCCGGAAGCCGCCTGCACCGCCAATTCGCGCATCCGCTGCAAATGCTCGCCAATGACGTTCATCCCTGCCTCGGCGACTTGCGCCAGCGAGATGCCATCGTTGGAGTTGCGGATCGCCACTGTCATACCGCGCGCCTGCGCGTTCATTTTCTCCGCAACTGCCAGACCGGCGGCATCGTCCTTGGAACTATTGACCCGCAGGCCGGAAGACAACCTCTGCAATGCGGTAAACAAAGCACTCTGCGAAGTGTCCAGATTTCGCTGCGCGTTTAGCGACGAAATGTTGGTGTTGATGATTTGTGGCATTTCATGCTTCCTCCGAAGGTTGTCAGCGTTTTCCCGCGCGTGGCTACAAGCCGATTAGATAACGACAACCCCCCTGGTAAAACACCCGCGCGGAGCTTTCAGCCGGTTTCAAGCATTTAACGTGCCAGATTGCTTTCCCCCTGCCCCAAAGGAGCGGGTTTTATTCCCCTCCTTGGAGGGGAATTTAGTGCGGGGTTTATTCCCCTCCTTGGAGGGGAATTTAATATGCCCCGTTATTCCGGCGTTATTCCGCTCTTAACCGGGCGATCCAGCCCCATACACTGCAACGGACTGCCGCTCGCCAGAGGCCCTTGAAGCATGTCCGTCACTGTCAAACAGAAAAACCTTCTCGGCAAGGCGCAAAAAGCCCTTGCCGCCAAGGATTACAGCCACGCGGGCGCTCTGTTCGAGGAACTCGCCATTCTCTCGCCGGAGTCGCATCAGGCGTGGTTCGGGCTGGGCGAAGTCGCGCAGGGCATCGGGCAACAGGACACCGCCGCCACCTTTTTCAACCAGGCGGTCGAATTGCGGCCGGAAAACGCCCGCTACCGCTTAAAGCTTGGGGAGACTCTCGGCAAGCTCGGCCAGATCGAGACCAGCCTTCAACAACTGATCGAAGCCCGGCAACTCGCCCCGAAAGATGTCGGCATCCTGTGCAGCCTCTCCGGCGCATACGTGAAAGCGGGCAACTGGCAACATGCCCGCGAACTGCTGGAAGAAGTCGTCCGCATGCCCTACCCCCTTGCCGCACACTACTGTCTGCTCGGCATGGCCTGTCAGCACCTCGGCGAACTCGACGAAGCCCTGAAAGCCTTCAATAAGGCCACGAAGCTCGCGCCACGTTACCCGGATGCCTGGCTCTCCCTCGGACATCTCTACGTCGAAAAACAGGAAGTGGAGCAAGCCGACGTTTGCCTCAAAAAGCTCCAGGCACTGGCACCTGAGGCCGCCACCACGTTCGACCTCGCGGGCGAACTGGCCTGGATGCGTGGCGACAGCCGTGAAGCGGCAAGTTTTTACCGGCAAGCGGCAGATTCTGCCCCCGATGACGTCAACATTCAGGCCAAACTCGCCGTCACCCTCATCATGTGCGGCAAAGCCCTGGATGCCATCGACGCAATGGAGCGCGCGCACGCGCTGGGCATTTCCGAGGATTGGATACTCGAAAAACTCGGAACCCTGTTCGCTATCAAATACTGGACTCCGATGGCGCAAGAGAACCTGGAAATGGCGGTCGAGCGCAATCCGGACAACCTGAGCGCCTGGAACACCCTGCTCATGGTGTATGCCAAGAGCGGAGATAGCGAAAAAGTACGCAGGGCCGCCGACGCCATCCTGGAGAAAGACCCTGGCAACATTTACGCGTTGATGAACCTCTCCACCTGGCACAACGACCAGGGCCGTCATGACGAAGCCCTGGAACTGCTCGCGCAGGCGCGCGCGCGCGACCCCAATCACCGAGGCACCTACTCCAAGTCGTTATGGGCAATGGTCTCCGCCTCCTCGGTCGGCGCGGCGGACATCCTCCAGCTTGCCCAGGCTTTCGATGAGCGCATCTTCCGCCCCCTGTTGCGCGGCAACGATTTCGCTGCCCGCAACCGCGACCCCGAACGGCGGCTGCGCGTCGGCTGGGTCTCTTCCGATATGCGAAACCACCCGGTTGCCGCCTTCGTATGGCCGTTTCTCGAACATATCGACCGTGAAAAACTGGAAACCTTCATCTATTACAACTTCTCCGAAGAAGATGACACCACCCGCCGGATCAAGGCATGCGCCCAACAGTGGCGCGCGGTCGTCGGCATCGGCGACGACTGGCTGGCCGATCTCATCGAAGGGGACGAAATCGACATCCTCGTCGACCTCAACGGCTTCACCGACGGCAGCCGCAGCGACGTCATCGCGCGCAAGCCCGCACCCATTCAAGTCACCTGGCTCGGTTTTCCTGGCACCAGCGGCATGTCCGCGATGGACTACATCTTCATCCCGCCCGACCCCGTGCTGGAAAAGCCGGGTTGGAGCCTGGAGACCCCCTGGCCCCTGCCGGACTGCTACGGCGCGCGCGCCGAGATCAGCAACGCCGCCATCCTGCCGGGGCTGCCCTGCGAGCGCGAATCCGCCCCGTTTACCTTCGCTTGCCTCAACCACTTCCGCAAAGCGAGCGAAAAAACCATCGAGCTATGGAGCCGCATCCTCGTCCAATGCCCTCAAGCCCGCCTGATCCTCGTCGCCATCGGCGGGCGGGACAGTGAAACCATCCGTTACTTCTCCAGCCAATTCGAGCGCCATGGTGTCGATCCCGCGCAACTGGAATTCCGGGGCTACGTCGCAAGGCAGAAATACTATGAAAGCCACAACGAAATCGACCTCGGACTCGACCCCTTCCCTTACAACGGCGGCACGACCGGCTACGACTCCATCTGGATGGGCGTACCCTTCGTCACCTGGCCCGGAGAGCATCTGTCCGCCCGCATGGGCAAGGCGATTCTCGAAAACGTCGGCCTGCACGAACTGGTCGCGGCCAGCGCCGACGATTACGTCAACATTGCCGTCGCCCTTGCGAACGATTTTGAGCGCCTCAAGCGCCTACGCACCAAGCTGCGCGAACGCATGATCAATAGCCCATTGCTCGACGGCCCGCGCATGGCGCGCAGCCTGGAAGACGCTTTCCGGGGCATGTGGCAACGCTGGTGCACAGCCAACAACTGAGATAAAAAAAACGGAGCGAATAATGAACACTGACTTAGACCCCATCTGGGAAAAACAAAGCTACTATGAGCTTTATAAAAACCATCAGGGATACGGTTGCCATAAATGGACACATTATCCGTTTGTATACGATCAGATTTTTTCCCGATACCTCGATTTCGAGAAACCCTTATGTCTACTTGAAATAGGCGTACAGAACGGCGGTTCGCTCGAAATATGGAAAAAATATCTACCACCAAACTCCGAAATTCATGGACTGGATATCAATCCAAAGTGCCTAGAACTCGATTTCAGCGAAAATATTCATTTTCATCTAGGCAACGCCGCAGATAAAGTCTTCGTAAACCGCCTGTTTGTCGACAAAACGTTCGATATCATTATTGATGATGGTTCGCATCAAAGCGATGAGGTCATTTCGACCTTTACCCATTTATTCAAAAAGTTAAATCCCGGCGGAACTTATATCATTGAAGACTTGCATGCGAGTTACTGGGAAAGTTTTGGTGGCGGATTGCACAAGAAGAATTCTTCTGTAGAATTTTTCAAGCACTTCATTGATGCACTCCATGCCGACCATATTCCTGAAAAACAGTTTTCTAACAATATGAATTTCAAGAAATTTCTGAAATCATACCGTCAGGAAATTGCCAGCATTTCTTTTTTTGATTCATTTTGTATCATTACCAAATTTGCACAAAAAAAACATGCCCCATTTACCCATGTCATCAACGGAGATATTTTAAAAGTGGCCGCGCCTGGTGTCTTTGAAAAAATCACATTGAAAGACAAATTGCAAGATATTGAAACAGCCCGACTCATGTATGACATAACAGGTGACAGGCCGGAGAACCCATCGACAACGGAAAAAACGGAGACACAGCTCACTGATGGAATCGAGGCTTTCAAAAATGAAGATTTTGAATCTGCCATTGAATACCTTTCCACGGCGATGGCACAGGAACAGGATAATCCCCTGCCCTGCGCGTACCTGGCATTTATTTGTGCACGTCAAGGGCTGGCGACGGAGGCACACGATTTTATCACTCAGTCCGTCCGGCTCGCCCCGGAACGCGCCGATCTCATCGCAGCGCTGGGCGAAGTTTTCCTGAAAAACAGCAATCCTTCCGAGGCAGTCAAATACTTGCGGGAAGCCGTTCATGCACAACCGGATTTGTTTGCGGCTTATCCGGCGTTCGCGCAAAGCCTGCATTTGACCGGACAAAGCAAGGAAGCGGTTTCACTCCTGCAAACCACCGCAGCCTTGCCGTCCAATAGTCAAGCACATATTCAAAGCACTTTGCTGCAAATCCTTGCCGAGTGCGGCGATTTGTCCGAATTTACGGAAAATACGCTACGTTTTTCGCGCGGGCTGCCCGATGACCTGCTGGCGGCGCGCTGTCTGGGGCGCTTCGATGAAAATGGCGAGAAAACCATTGAAACCCTTTCCCGCATCCAGGCCCGGCTAGAAGACGTCATCCATTCCAGCCAGGAGAGTGTCCATGCCAACCCAAACGAATCCGGCCTGACAAGAATCGCCTTCATGGTGGGCAACTTCACATCAAACCATCAACTCGAACAACTCTACGCGCTCTTGCGCTATTTACCGCCGGAACGTTTCTTCACCCTGCTCATTTCCTGCTACACATATCGGCCCAGGGACGACATGATCCAGATGTGCGCCCTGCTTGCTGATACGTCTTTGAACATTCTTGAGGATGAAAACGACAAGGCGGTTGAAAAAATCCGCAAACTTGCACCAGACATCCTGGTCGACATGGAAGTCTGTGCCCCCTCTGAGCGTCTGGAGGTTTTTCTGGCAGCACAGGCTCCTCACAAATTCCTGTGGGGAGAATCGCCAACTCCGTCCATTGCGCCAAACGTGAAAACCCTGGCAGGCGCGTACCTTTCCGTGGAAAACACCTTGCCAACCGTGAACCTTCCCGAAATGGGCGAAGTGTTCGATTTGCCGGAACTGCCGTTCATTGACGATGCCGCGCGGAACATGGGCAAACCGCCGGTTTTAGGATGTCTCGTGCCCGCTGCGGGGATCGGCCGCAACGGTTGGCAGCTTTTTGCCGAAACCTTGCGCCAACACCCTTCAACCACGCTCGTCATCAATCTGGATGAACTGAGACAGGCGGCGCAAACCTTCATCAGCGCGCAATTCTCCAGTGCAGGAGTCGATCCCACGCGGCTCGTTTTCATCAACGCCAGCACAACGGAAGAATATTGCCTGGCCTGGCAATCCATCGACCTGGGGCTGCTGCCGCCGGTCAACCCTGGCGGCCTTGCCTTGCCCACCTGCCTGTGGATGGGTAGGCCGTGCCTGATTCCCGGTTCCATCCTGCCCTGGTCACAGCGTCCCGCCGCCTTGCTGAAGGCACTTGGTAAAGAAGAATGGATCGCTATTGGGTCGCAGCAATACGCAGACCTTGCCCTGCAACTTGCTCCGTCTGGACAGCGAGTAAAACCTGACCCTGCCCTGCGCGAGCGCATGAAGGCGCAGGGACTCACCGATCCAAAACATTTTGCACAGGGTTTTGCGGATGCCATGACAGGCTTGCTTCGGGACAAGCAGCCCATCCCCCTTGCCGCCTCCAACATGTGTAATTGACGGCCATGAACGCGCCTTTCTTTTCCATCATCGTTTGCAGTATCGACCCGTGGAATTTCGCCCAGGTCAGTACTCACTATGAACGCTTGTTCAATGGAGTCCCACACGAGATCATCGGCATCCACGACGCTCGCTCGCTCGCTGAGGGCTATAACCGGGGCTTAAAGCGCGCGCGGGGCGATATCATCATTTTTTCACACGACGATGTCACTTTTCTCGACACGCAATTTGCACAAAAAATCGGCGCGCGGATGCAGTCGTGGGACATCCTCGGTTTTGCCGGGGCTTCGCACCTGATAAGCCCTGTCTGGTTTGCCGCACGAGAGCACCTGAACGGCGCGGTCTGCCATTGGTCGGATCGACATCCCAATTACCTTTATCTCAACATTTATGGCGCACGGGATTGGCCAATAACAGGCAGCATCGAGGTATTGGACGGCCTGTGCATGATTGCCCGCCACGAAGTCGCAACAGCCATCGGGTTTGATCCTGGCACCTTCGACGGCTGGCATCTGTACGACTGCGATTTCAGCTTCGCGGCCAGTCTCGCCGGTCACAAAATCGGGGTTTGCTGCGACATCCCCTACATCCACGCCTCCACAAGCGTTCAGGGCAAAAAAAACGTATTCCTTTCCGACGACTACCAAAAATATGCCGGACGTTTTTCCATGAAATATGTGCATCAACGCAAAATGCAGCCCTTCGACCAGCAATCAGCAATTGGCACAGCATGTTTCGTCAGTGACCATAAAAACCTGTCGAAGCTCTGGACGGAGGATGTTTTCCGACGTGCCACATTGTCCATCGCCCGTCGTTCCAGTGGGGATGTTTTATGAATACCCCCTCTTTCTCCATCATCATTTGCAGCATCGATGCCCTGAAATTCACCCAGGCCAGCGCGTGTTATGAGCGGCTTCTTGCGGGTTTCCCACACGAGATCATCGGTATCCACGACGCACGATCACTGGCTGAAGGCTACAACCGGGCTTTGCGGCGTGCGCGCGGCGACATCGTGATCTTTTCACACGACGACATCCTGATTCTCGACCCGGATTTCGGCCAGAAAATCAGCCTTCGCCTACAGAATTTCGATATTCTGGGTTTTGCGGGAACGCGCCGCGTTATCGCGGAAAACTGGTGGCATGCGGGGCTTCCCTGGTCATCTGGCGTAATTGCACACAAAAATACCCCCCTCTACCTGAGCATATGGAACCCCGAACCCTGGCCCTTAGTAGACGGCATCCAGGGTATCGACGGCCTTTGCATCATGACCCGCCGGGAGGTGGCGGAAGAAATCGGTTTCGACGAAATCACCTTCGACGGTTTCCATCTCTACGATCTCGATTTCAGTTTTTCCGCCTGGCGTGCGGGCAAAAAGATCGGGGTATGTTGCGACATCCCGATCATCCACGCCTCGATGGGCAGTAATAACAAAGAGCACGCGCGCTATGGCCGCCTGTTCATTGAAAAACACAAGGATGCTCTGCCTGCCGATGCACAAAAAATCGACAAGATCACGGGAATAGCCGCGAGTTTTCCCAACCATCACGCCCTGTGCGCGATGTGGCAGGAAGATTTCATCCGCCGTAGCTGGATTGCTTTTCAACGGAGAGGAAATGGTTTGGATGTGGCGGCGTGATGTAGTTCAGTGCACCAAGGACTGTATCACCGCTGGCTGAAGCCCGGTCGCTTCCGCGATCTCCTTGACGGATTTGCCGCTCTTAAGCATGTTCCGGGCAACGAACATCAGGGCTTTTTTCCGGCCCTCTTCCCGGCCTTTTTCACATCCCTGCAAAAAACTTTGTTCAATCTCGTCATCGAACCAGGTTTCCTTGTGTTCGGTCAGCATTTCAAGCTCCTCAAAAACATCACTGATGGGCTCCATCTCTTTCATCATAGAAGCTGTGGTGCGGCGCTGCAACAACGCTTTTATCCAATTACTTTATGGCAAATCGTCATCAACTTGTCACAATCGCCCACTAGAGTGACACCGTTCCAACTACGTGAGATTGAGACACCATGAAACGGCTGATCGTGGCCGCCTGTGTTACGGCGGCGTCTTCCTTAGGCATGAGCACACTGGCGCTGGCCGCCGACAACGTCACCGGAGCCGGGGCGAGTTTCCCCGCACCGCTCTATACCCGCTGGGCGGCGGATTACAACAAGATCACCGGGCATAAGATCAACTACCAGTCGATCGGTTCCAGCGCGGGGTTGAAACAGATCGAAGAGAAAACGGTGGATTTCGGCGCTTCCGACGCGCCGCTTACCGATGCAGTCTTGCAGGAAAAAGGCTTGGTTCAGTTTCCAATGGTCGTCGGCGGCATCGTTCCCATCATCAACGTCCAGGGCGTCACGCCGGGTCAGTTGAAACTGAACGGCCAAGTCCTGGGCGACATTTACCTGGGCAAGATCACGCTCTGGAACGACCCCGCCATCGCGGCGCTCAATCCCGGCTTGAAACTGCCCGACACCGCCATTGCCGTCGTCCGCCGCGCGGACGGCTCCGGCACGAGTTTCGGCTTCACCAACTACTTGTGCAAGGTCAACGCCGAGTGGAAGGAAAAAGTCGGCGAAGGCACGGCAGTGAATTGGCCGACCGGTCTTGGCGGCAAGGGCAACGAAGGCGTGGCGGCGTTTGTAGGCCGTTTGAACGGCGCAATCGGCTATGTCGAGTACGCCTACGCCAAGCGCAACAAGCTGGCGCACGCGCAAATCCAGAATCGCGCGGGCAAATTCGTCCAGCCCTCGGAAGCAAGCTTCAAGGCTGCCGCTTCAGGCGCGGAGTGGGAAAAGAGCTTCCATCAAATCCTGACCGATCAGCCGGGCGACGAATCCTGGCCGATCACCTCTGCAACCTTCATCCTGATGCACAAAAAACAGGACAAACCCGCGCAAGCTGCCGCTTCGCTCAACTTCTTCGCGTGGGCTTTCAAAAACGGCGACGCGCAGGCAAGCAATCTGGACTACATCCCCATGCCACCCGCCGTAAAAGAGATCGTGGCGCGGTCGTGGCAATCGATTACGGACGCATCGGGGAAAGCAGTCAGGCCGTAAAAGAGAGAAAAAATACAAAAAACCCAGAGATGGGGTTACGGGACGGGATGCTACCTAAAGGCAGCATCCCGGTTTTTTTGTCACATCGAAGTTGCGCCGAGATAAAGTTCTCTGTCACGGTTCTGTCACAAACCAGCCATAAACTAGCGTCGTTACTCTGAAACCCCGGTTAAATGCGACTGAAACTGAACATTTCCAACGCCCTTGCCGACCGCCTGTTTTCACTTACGGCACGCGGCGCCGCATTACTGACCCTCGCTTTACTGCTTGGCATCATCGCCTCTCTCATCATGGGAGCCTGGCCCGCAATCCGTGAGTACGGGGCGGGCTTTCTGACGCGCAACGCCTGGGACCCGGTGCGGGAGGACTTCGGCGGGCTGATGATGATCTACGGTACGCTGGTGACTTCTTTCATCGCGCTCCTGATCGCGGTTCCGGTGAGTTTCGGCATCGCGCTTTTCCTGACGGAACTCTCTCCGGTCTGGCTGAAACGCCCGCTCGGTACGGCTATCGAGTTGCTGGCCGCCGTACCTTCCATCGTGTACGGCATGTGGGGCTTGATGGTATTCGGGCCGGTGCTGGCGCGCTACGTGCAGCAGCCTATGCAGTCCCTCCTGGGTGATATCCCCTTTCTGGGAGCGCTGGTATCCGGACCGCCGGTAGGCATCGGGATTTTGTCCGCAAGCATCATTCTTTCCATCATGATCATCCCTTTCATCGCCTCGGTGATGCGCGATGTGTTCGAGGTAACGCCGCCGCTGCTGAAGGAGTCGGCTTACGGGCTGGGAGCAACGACCTGGGAAGTGGTTTGGCGCGTGGTGCTGCCCTACACGAAGACGGGGGTACTCGGTGGCATCATGCTTGGGCTTGGGCGCGCGCTGGGCGAGACGATGGCGGTAACGTTCGTCATCGGCAACATGAACCAACTGAATTCCTTGTCACTGTTCGAGCCAGCCAACAGCATCACTTCGGCTCTCGCCAATGAGTTCGCCGAAGCCGCACCGGGATTGCACCAGGCATCCCTGATTTATCTGGGGCTCGTCCTCTTCCTGATTACCTTCACGGTGCTGATCTGCTCAAAGCTCCTGCTCTTGCGCCTGAAAAAGAATGAGGGCGCGCGAGTATGAGCCCGGATACGAGCATGAATCACGAAACATCATCCAAGGCCGCACGCTTCGCCCGCCGCAAGCGGTTCAACCAAATCGCCATCGCGCTTTCCATGATTGCCATGTTCGCCGGCATGTTCTGGCTGGCATGGATATTGTGGGAGACGGTCTCCGTCGGCATCTCAGGCTTAAGCGTGGCGATGTTTACGGAAAACACACCGCCAGCGGGCGACGCCATAGGCGAGGGGGGGCTGGCCAACGCCATGATGGGTTCGTTTCTGATGGTGGCGCTGGCGACGTTCGTCGGCGCGCCCATTGGCATCCTCACCGGTATTTACCTGGCCGAATACGACCCTAGCGGTAAACTCTCGTTCACCGTCCGTTTCATCAACGACCTTCTGCTCTCTGCACCTTCCATCATCATCGGCCTTTTCGTGTACGCGGTCATCGTGGTGCAGTTCAAGGAGTTTTCCGGATGGGCGGGCGCGGCGGCGCTGGCGCTCATCGTCATCCCCATCGTCATCCGCACAACCGAAAACATGCTGGCGCTGATTCCCGCCGGATTACGTGAAGCGGCCTACGCGCTGGGATCGCCGAAATGGAAAGTCATCACCCGAATCACGCTGGTTGCCGCGCGCGCCGGGGTACTGACCGGCATACTGCTTGCCGTAGCACGCATCTCCGGTGAGACCGCACCGTTGCTCTTCACCGCGCTGAACAATCAGTTCTGGAAGGCCAGCCTCTCCGGCCCGCTTGCCAATCTGCCGGTGACGATTCTGCAATTCGCCATGAGCCCCTACGAAAACTGGCAAAAACTGGCCTGGGGCGGCGTCTTCCTGATTACGCTCGCCGTACTCGGACTCAACATTCTGGCCCGGATGCTGTCCCGTGAGAAACTGTAATGAATGCGAATACGCCTGAATCCTCCCCTGCCCTCTCAGCGCCGATCAAGATCGCCGTCCGTGACCTGAATTTTTATTACGGTAAATTCCGGGCGCTCAATGCCATCAATCTCGACATTGCGGAGCGCTGCGTGACGGCTTTCATCGGACCGTCCGGCTGCGGCAAATCCACGCTCCTGCGAACCTTCAACCGGATGTTCGAGCTTTACCCGGAACAGCGCGCCGAAGGCAGCATCCTGCTCGACGGTGAAAACCTGCTCACCTCGAAACAGGACGTGGCGCTGATCCGCGCCCGCATCGGTATGGTGTTCCAGAAACCCACGCCATTCCCGATGTCGATCTTCGACAACATCGCCTTCGGGGTAAAACTGTTCGAGAACCTCTCCCGCATCGATATGGAAGAGCGCGTGGAATGGGCGCTCCGGAAAGCGGCGCTCTGGGACGAAGTAAAAGACAAACTCCCCCAGAGCGGAGCCAGCCTTTCGGGCGGCCAGCAACAACGGCTGTGCATCGCGCGCGGCATCGCAATCAAGCCGGAACTGTTGCTGCTCGATGAACCCTGCTCCGCGCTCGACCCGATCTCCACCGGGCGCATCGAGGAACTGATCGCGGAGTTGAAAAAGGACTACACGGTGATTATCGTCACGCACAATATGCAGCAAGCGGCACGGGTGAGCGACTACACCGCCTACATGTATCTTGGCGAACTCATCGAGTTCGGGGAAACCGAACAGATGTTCCTGAAACCCACCCAGCGCGAAACCGAGGACTACATTACCGGGCGTTTCGGCTGAAGCCTTGACCCCGCAAGAGACCGATATGATCGAAAAACATCTTTCCTCCCAGTTCGACAGCGACCTGAACAGCGTTTGCACGCAGCTCATGGAAATGGGCGGTCTGGTGGAGTCGCAAATCAAACGCGCCATCCACTCGCTGACAAATTTCTCCCTATCCGAAATCAATGATGTGCTCGACACGGAGGCGCGGGTCGACCAGATGGAAATCGAAATCGACCGCGCCCTCACTGCCGTCGTCGCGCGCCGCCAGCCCGCCGCCCGCGATCTGCGCCTGCTGTTGGCAATCTCCAAGATCACCACCAATCTGGAACGCGCTGGAGACGAGGCTTACAAGATTGGCAAGCGCATAAAATCTCTCGTTGAGACCGGCGAAACCCGCCAGATGCCGATCGGCGATCTGCGTGTAGCCACCGATCTGGCCACCGACCTCATCCACCGTGCGCTGGACGCTTTCGCCCGGCTGGACGTAGCCGCTGCCATTTCCATCTACAAGGAAGATGACCTGATCGACTGCGAATTCAAGGGTTTCACCCGCAAACTCATCACCTACATGATGGAAGACCCGCGCACCATCAGCAGCAGCCTGGACTTGCTGTTCATCGCCAAGGCCATTGAGCGCATCGGGGATCACGCCAAGAACATCTCCGAATTCATCATCTACATCGTCCACGGTACGGACGTGCGCCACAGCAAGCTCAAGGGCATCGAAGACATCGTCCAGTAAATGTACGCCCTGCCCTCATGAACGCCGCCTCTGCCCCGAAACCGCGCGTACTGGTCGTCGAAGACCAGCAGGATATTGCCGAACTCATCCTCATCCATTTGCGCCATGAGGGCTTCGAGGCTGTGGCGGCAGAGAATGGGGTTGCCGCCCAGCGGGAACTGGATGCCGTGCTGCCAGACCTCGTCCTGCTCGACTGGATGCTGCCCGGCGGACAGAGCGGCCTCGATCTCGCGCGTAAATGGCGCGCCGCGCCGCGCACGAAAGATATTCCCATCATCATCCTCACTGCCAGAGGGGAAGAAACCGACAAGATTGCCGGATTGGACAGCGGCGGGGACGACTACGTCACCAAGCCCTTCTCTCCCGCCGAGCTTATGGCGCGTATCCGCGCCCTGTTGCGCCGCCGCGCGCCCGAACAACTCGCCGACGCCGTGACCGTTGGAGGGCTTTCGCTCGACACATCTACTGTGCGCGTCAGTTTCAAGGAACGGGAACTCTCGCTCGGCCCGACCGAATTCCGCCTGCTGCGCTACCTGTTGAGACACCCGGATCGCATTCATTCCCGCTCCGCCCTGCTCGACAAGGTATGGGGGGATCACGTATTCATCGAAGAACGCACCGTCGATGTTCACATCAAGCGTTTGCGCGCCTCCCTTCAAGAAGCCGGTGCCATGATCGAAACCGTGCGCGGCGCGGGCTACCGCCTCAGTTCAAAACAGGGCGCTTGAACCCCATGCACCCCCTGTTTTCCAGAATGCTATCCCTGTTGATCCTCATGGCGGGGGGCGCGGCACTCGCCGCCTCGGTGGAATTTACAGGCGTGGGGTTGGGCATCGCGGTAGGTGCGCTGGCCTGGCTGATTTGGGATACCTGGCGCGCGCAGGTCTTTGCCGACTGGCTGCACCACGTCCGGGACGAACCGGATACACCGCCGCCGCCCCGTCTCGACAACCAGCGCCGGGAAGCCGTCGAGCGCGTCCAGCGGCTCCTTCGTAAACAGGCTCTTGAGGCGGAAGAACTCGAAAATCACCTGCATAACATCCAGTCCGCGCTGCAAGCCTCGCCCAACGGTCTCGTCATCCTGGATGAACAGGAGTGTATCGAGTGGTGCAATCGCATGGCTTACGAACACCTTGGGCTAAACAATCGCCGCGACCTCTCACAGCGAATCACGCACCTGCTGCGCGCCCCCGCGCTGGTCAAGAGCCTTGCCGCACGCGACTTCACCGATCCCCTCATGCTGGAAAGCCCGCTCGCCACGGCATCGCGCCCCCTGCGACTCGAAGTACGCCTCCTCCCCTACGGGCAAGGGCGGCTGCTCATGCTCTCGCGGGACATCACCGCCATCGAACAGGCTGAAATCATGAGGCGCGATTTCGTCGCCAACGTCTCCCATGAAATACGCACCCCGCTCACCGTGCTGGCGGGCTTCATCGAAACCCTGCAAACCCTGCCGCTCGGCGACGATGAACGTAACGACATGCTCCACCGCATGACGCAGCAGGCGGGGAGGATGAAAAACCTGGTAGACGACCTCCTCACCCTCTCCCGCCTGGAAGGCAGCGCCTTGCCAGGGACAAAGGAATGGACGCCCATCCGTACCCTGTTGGAGCGTCTCGACACCGATGCCCGCGCTTTTTCAGCGCATCTGGTCGGGCAAAACGCCCCCGGCCACGAACTCGTTCTTGAAGGCATGGATACTTCCGACGAAATCGCCGGTTCTGCATCCGAATTGCAAAGCGCCTTCTTCAATCTCATCAACAACGCTATTCGCTACACCCCGCCCGACGGAAAAATCCTTATCGGTTGGCAAACACAAACCAACGGCGGCGCGCGTTTTTCCGTGCAGGACAGCGGCCCAGGCATCGCCCCTGAGCATATCCCGCGACTGACGGAACGCTTCTACCGCGTAGACTCCGACCGTTCCCGCGCCAGTGGCGGAACCGGCCTGGGGCTTTCCATTGTCAAGCATGTATTGCAACGACACGACGCCAAGCTCAACATCGAGAGCACACCATCGCGGGGAACATGTTTTACCGTGACATTCCCACCAACGCGGGTGCGGGTAAGCGGATCAGAAATTGATGACGCCGACTGAACTGTGCCGTACTCCATTTATCCCCGAACAAAACAGTTTAGAATCTCAACCTCAGTATCATTTTTCCATGATTTTCTATGTATTTTGCTACCGTCAGTTTCAGAATTGCACGTGGACACGAGCAGACTTTTCTCAACCACTGGCGTTCGCGTACCAGCTACCTCGGAGAAGTACCGGGTTTCATCCGCTTCTGCCTACTACAAGGGCAGCAGACGGAGGAATATACATTGTTCGTTGCCCATACCGAATGGGAAAACAAAGAGCTTTTCGAGGCATGGACGCGCTCTGAGGCTTTCCGCAAGGCACACGTCGACGCTACCAAGATAGCATGCGAAATCTGCCTTGGACTACCGAAACTGGAATTGTTCGATCTCGTCCTGTAAGCCAAATCAACGGCTCCCGATGAATTTCTCGCCGTTTGCGCTTGACTTTTCCATTCGCCTGATTGCCTGGCAACGCGCTCATGGCCGACACGGTCTGCCATGGCAAGGCACATGTGACCCTTACCGGATATGGCTCTCCGAGATCATGTTGCAGCAGACGCAGGTCGCTGCCGTCATCCCCTATTACGCGCGTTTTCTCGAACGTTTCCCAACTGTCGCGGCGCTGGCTGCCGCGCCGGTGGAAGAAGTCATGGCACTCTGGAGCGGCCTTGGCTACTACGCCCGCGCCCGCAATCTGCACCGCACCGCATGTGCAGTCATGGAGAAGCACGGCGGGCTTTTTCCCGTCACGGCAACGGCATTGGTCGAATTGCCCGGCATCGGGCGCTCAACGGCAGCAGCCATCGCCGCATTTGCAAGCAATGAGCGGGCGGCCATCCTGGACGGTAACGTCAAACGGGTACTGTGCCGCGCCTTCGGCATCGAGGGTTTCCCCGGTGAGCGCGCGGTAGAAGAACGCCTGTGGGCGTTGGCGGAGTCCCTGCTTCCGGAAAGCACCGAAGATATTGGCGTCTACATCCAGGCACAAATGGACTTGGGAGCCACTGTATGCACACGCGCGCGTCCGGCCTGTAGGGTCTGCCCGCTCGCGGCGCAATGCGTGGCGCACGCCACGGGGCGGATTGCAGAACTGCCCGCTCCACGTTCCCGAAAAACACCACCGCGCCGCACAGCCCGAATGCTTGTGGTCGTCCTGGGCGACAGCGTACTGCTGGAACGCCGCCTTCCCGCTGGAATCTGGGGCGGTCTGCTGGCCTTACCCGAAATTCCGGAAGACGCTCAAATCGAAACCTGGGCGATGCGTAAGCTTGGTGTCGCTCAAACCAGCGCGCAAGCCTTACCGCCGCTCGTTCACGCCTTCACGCATTTCACGCTGGAAATTGCGCCCTGGCGCATCGACCTTCCCGCTGCCCCCCGGATGCTTTCCGAACCCGCCTGGCAATGGCAGGCGCTCGAACGAATCGGTTCTGCTGCCCTGCCCGCGCCGGTACGCAGGATATTGGAGAGCCTCAACCGAACGAATGCCGATGCTTGAAGCCTGATTGGCGCTAGGGCGACTCAAAAAAATAGCGCAACCGAAAAGTTGCGCCATTTTTGTTGGAATCAACTATTTCCGCAGTCTCGGCTTTTACCTGCTCGATAACCTGCCTTTGTCGACTTCGACTTGAACAGGCGCGTCGGCCGGGCACATATCCGCCGGATCGACAGTGTCACGATCCTGCCCGATATCCTTCGCCGAGGGCAAGTCCTCGCGCACAACGCCAAGGGTACGCAGCAACTGCCCCGTCCCAACTAAAGTGCGGGCTTGTGCAACCAACAGGTTATAACGCGCATTCGTGTAGTTTCGCTGAGAAACAAAATACTCGTTCTCAGTGTCGAGCAAGTCGAGCAGGGTGCGCTGCCCGATGTTGAACTGATCACGGAAAGCATCGCGCGCTTTGCCGGTCATTTGATAATGCCGCTCAAGATAGCCCAGTTGTTCGGTCAGGCTACGGGTATCCTGATAAGCGATCGTCAGGGTCTGGCGCAGGTCACGACAGGCTTTTTCGCGCAAATCCTTGGCCTGATCGACCTGCTCGCTCGCCATACGGATGCGAGCCGCGTCGGAGCCACCGCGGAAGATGTTGAAATTCAACTGCAATTCGACCGAACTTTCACGCCTGTTGCCCTTGAGACCACCTGTATATTTACCGGTCGAGTCTTCGGGCTCTTTGTTGTCGACGTTACGATCAACCCCTGTCCTCGCGACCAGATCGAGTTTGGGGTGATAGTTGGAACGTGCCACATCCCGATTGGCCAGGCTGGCGCGCACGGTTTCAATCTTGGCGTTGAACGCCGGATTGTTGACGTAGGCTACGTTCAGCGCGGCAACGACGTTTTCCGGCAGTTGCACGTTGTTGAAGTCGTCCGTGATCGGCGGCAGCACGTCAGGCGGCACCTCGCCAACTAAGCGCTGGTAACGCGCGCTGACATCATGAAGGTTTGAAAGCTCCGTCAGCAGGTTGGATTCGGCCAGAGCCAGCCGCCCGGTTGCCTGATCGAGGTCTACCCGGCGGCTCACGCCCGCCGAAGCACGTTCATTGAGGCGGTCGTAAAGCTGCTTGTGGGCAACGTAATTTGCCTTGGCATGCTCAACCAATTCACGCTGCCGCTGAACATCAGCGTAAGCCTGTATGACATCGAGACCAGCATTCTCCGAAGCGTCAAGCAACTCGTAATAGCTCTTGAGACGGTCGTAGCTCATACGCTTGACTTCGCTGCTCGTAGCAAAGCCGTCGTAAATCATCTGCCTGAGATTCAGCCCGACGCCGCCATAATTCCAGTTGTCACTGTCCGCCTTGGGGTCCTTGCGCCATACATGCCCCAAGCCGGCGTTCAGGTCGATGCGCGGAAAATACCCGCCGCGAGCGACATCGCGCCCTGCTGTTGCTGCCCTATACCCGTGCCAACTGGCCTGAACTTCAGGGTTAGTGGCCACAGCCTTGCGGACGGCATCCAGCAATGCTCCCTTTGGCGCCTCGGCAAGTTCTTGTGCGCCAGATGCTCCGGACAAGACTTGCAGGGCAGAGGCAACCGCCAGACAGACAAGTGTCTTCATCCTGTTCATGTGTTATCTCCAAGTGGTTGCAAATCTTTCCTGCGCGACGCCAATCCAGACTTGTACCAGTCCAAGTTATATGTGTTTCCAGTCTATACCCTGTCCACAAAGAGCGCCAATTATTTTTCAGTTTTGGCGAAAAAATCTGCTGTTGGTACAACACTTTTCGCAACACTGTTGGCGTAAACCCTAATTAATACGTACCACACGGCATACCTCTACCGCATTGCAAGCGCCCTTCCCGAAAACCAACGCATATTCCAATTCAAAAAAAGTATGCCTATATCCGCTTTATACATGATGCCCGCTTCAAGCATGAGAAACACCTTGCCGCAGCATAGGCTGCAACAATATATTCGTCATTTTTCCACTATAGGACAAAAACATATTTGTTGTATTGGAGCAACAAAACTGCTGCCAAAGCGGCCATAAAGAATATCCAGGACAGCTATATCCGATCTTTTCTGCCAGTATTGACATAAAGGCTTCTTCACTACGTGCGTGAAGCACATCACCATCGCCTAGCAACTGAATGAGTGAAGATGTGGAAGTCATTTAATTGCGTATGTCATAAAATGGCTATAGCAACGATCCAAGGGCAGTGCGGCAAAGCTGCCCGTCGCCAATGTCCTTCGCCCCCCTTCTGGGCAGTGTGGGCGGTCAGGCTTGGTATGGTTTTTCTCTCCAGCCTGCCGGGGATCGTTGATGCGCGCACCGACTTCGACCGCATGGAGCAGTTAGCAGCATCGGAATACGGGCAAACTGCCGCAGCCACGGTCAAAGCCTGGCGCGCCATGATCGAGAAAGACAAGACACAACCAGACCTCATCAAGCTTGAGCGCGTTAACGCCTTCGTCAACTTCAAGGTCAATTACGCAAGCGACATGGCCGTGTGGGGGGTGGAGGACTACTGGACAACCCCATTAGAGCTTTTCGGCAAAGGAAAGGGCGACTGCGAAGATTACGCCATCGCAAAATACGTTTCCCTGTTGCTGATGGATGTTCCCGTACAGAAATTGCGCCTGGTGTACGTCCGCGCACGTATGGGATCACAAACCGTTGCACACATGGTATTGAGCTATTTCGAGACCCCAACGGCCGACCCATTGATTCTGGACAACCTGATCGACGCAATCTTTCCGGCCAAACGCCGCTCCGATCTTTTCCCAGTCTTCAGCTTCAACCATGAAGGGCTCTGGGTAGGCGGGGAACGAGATTCTGCCGGCGATCCTACGGCGCGCTTGTCTCGTTGGCGCGATGTGCTTCAACGCATGCGCCGCGAAGGGATCGACCCGTCCCTGACAAAACTCAGCGCCCGGTCGCTGATGTCATGGAAACAGCCGAAGAAATCCAAGCTATCGCCACAAAACACAGCCAAGTCCCGGTCATCGTCTAAGGTGATGGCAAAGCATCAGCCCCACCTGAAAACAAAAAAAATCGCCTCCGAACACATGAAGTCCACGAAATCGAAGGCGAAAACGGCAAAATACCGGCCGTCGTCACGGAAAATCGCTAAACGATGAACATTTTTTCATTCCGTGCCCCCGACCCATTTCGGAAGTCTCTGCTATGTCTCTAATCAAACAACTCTGGATCGCCATCGCAGTCGTCACCCTGCTTGCCCTCGGCGGCAGTCTGGTGGTGAGTACGCTAAATGCGCGCCAATATCTAGAACAACAACTCAACATCAAAAATTCCGATAATGCGACTGTCATGTCTTTGGCAGTTTCGTTCCTGTTGTACAACAACAGCGATCACGAAAAAGCAAAAACGGCCAGCACGGACGACGATCTCAAAGGTATCGTCAACACCATGCTCTCCTCCCAGTTCGATACTGGCTACTACCGCCAGATACGACTCGTTGCCCCGGACGATGCGGTAATTGCCGATTTTCATTTCGACAAGCCCATCGAAAACGTGCCCGCATGGTTCGTGAAGCTGGCATCCATCAAGGAGCATCCTGGCGTGGCCCATGTACAGAATGGTTGGCATCAGTTCGGCATGCTCACGGTGGAAAGCCACACCAGCTATGTGTACGAGGCGCTATGGAGCAATACCCTCAAATTGCTGTGGTGGTTCCTTGTCACAGCGATCATTGCCGGCCTGCTCGGCAACATCCTGTTGAGCCGGATCACTGCGCCGCTACGTACCCTCGTCAAACACGCCCAAGCCATCGGTGAGCGCCGTTTCATCACCTCGCCGGAACCCAGAACCACCGAACTGAAAGTTGTGGTACGGGCAATGAACGCACTTTCTGAGCGGGTGCGACAGATGCTTGCCGAAGAAGCGCAACGGCTCGAAAACCTGCGCCGCCAGATACACGAAGATGCCGTCACCGGGTTACTTGAGCGGCGCCAGTTCCTCAACGCCTTCTCCTCCCAGTTGGCCGCCCCGGAAGCGCCCGCACAAGGAGCGCTGCTTATCCTGCGTATCGGCAAACTCGCTGAACTCAATCGCGACCTTGGGCGAATTGCTACCGACAAATTGCTCAACATGCTGGCTCAGGCACTCGGCAGCGAGCCCAACTCCGGCAGTATCGGAGGCCGTCTCAACGGCAGCGACCTCGCCCTGCTCGCGCCATCGGCTGCCGGACTCGAATTTTCGTCATGGGTCACATCAGTGGCCGAGCGCATCTATGCCGTTGCCGATGAACAAGCGAACCCCGGCATGCTCGCATTATCAATAGCCGCCGTGTCGTACTCCCGCAACGACGTCGTAGCCACCATTCTGTCCAGACTTGACACAGTGCTGGCTCAGGCCGAACTGGAAGGCAACCGCGGCCTGAAGATTGAAGAGCATCATGACGACGCGATCCCTGTCCACACTCAGGAGCAATGGCGCACGATATTGACGACGGCGTTGGCTAAAAACACATTCCAGACGAGTCTCTGCCCAGTGCGTTCGATGCAGGGGGCGCTCATTCACAGCGAAGAAGTGATCGATCTGCCCGCAGATGGCACCCTATTCAAGGTCGGCGATTTCCTGCCGTGGGCCGCCCGCTTCGGCTTGGTCGGGCGCATGGATTACGCTGCTGTGCTGGCTGCCCTCAGCCATATCGACAGCGGGAGAGAATCAGTCGCCATCACCATTTCAGCGCAAACGCTTCAAGATGGGCAGTTTGTGACCGAACTCATCACTTTGCTGCGTGCAAACCCCAATCAAGTCGAGCATCTCTGGATGGAAGTGCCTGAAGAAGAAGCGATACGCAATCCGGCGGCTTTCCGTGCCTTCTGCCTGGCGGTCAAGCCATTCGCCAGCAAACTGGGAATCAAGCATGCCGGCCCGCATTTCTCTGCTCTGGGCGATCTGCATGACCTTGGCCTCGATTACCTCAAGGTTGACACCTCGCTGCTGCGCGACATCGACCAGAATGAGGGCAATCAGAGCTTCGTGCGCGGCCTCGTCATGCTCGCCCACACGCTTGGCTTCCTCGTCATCGCAGAGGGCATCGACCGGCTCGAACAGCAGTCGATTCTTGCTGATCTCGGCTTCGACGGGCTTGCCGGGCCACTGGCGAGCTAAAAGCGCAGGAGGGTGACGCACATGCCGAACTTCCCTAAAATGGATGCCGTTTCGCATGGAGTACATCCCACCATCCTTTTCAGGAAAGAAGCAATGAATTTTGAGCACGCGCGTTTCAACATGGTCGAGCAACAGGTTCGCCCTTGGGGAGTCACGGCCCCAGGAGTACGGCAACTGCTGATGACGGTACGGCGCGAGGACTATGTGCCTCCCGCGTTGCGCGCCTTGGCCTTTGCCGACATCGAAATCCCGTTGCCTGGCGGGCAGACCATGCTCAAGCCAGTCATCGAAGGGCGCATTCTGCAGGCGATTGGGACCTCCCGCGTCAGCACGGTACTGGAAGTCGGCACGGGCAGCGGTTACTTCGCAGCCCTGCTGGCAGCAAACGCGGATCATGTCTACACGGTCGAAATCGACCCGGAACTGGCCCAGCTTGCACGCGACAACCTCGCACGCAATGGCGTTGACAACGTTACCGTGGAAGAAGGCGATGCCTCCCAAGGCTGGTATACGCAAGCCCCATACGATGTAATCGTCGTTTCCGGCGGACTGCCAGAACTCCCTGAATCCTTGCTCTTGCAGCTCAAGCCCGAGGGGCGGCTGTTCACTTTCACCGGCCCTCCCCCTGCGATGAAGGCATGCGTCACATCGTGCACGGCGGACAAAAAAAGCCCTCTGAGCCATTCCCTGTTTGAGACTGTAGTGCCGATGTTGCGTCACGTCCCCCAAGCACCCGCATTCAACTTCTGAAACCTCTCGCCGTGGAATCCTGCGCTCCTGACCGCTCCGATTCGAGTTGCCTCGGTCTCCCGGCTGGAGTTGCCCCGGCACATGCTCGTCGCCGTCTGTACAGGCATTGCGGCCTGGCGGCCATGTTCGTGCTGGCGACGGGCACGGCAAGCGCCGCCGACCTGCTTCAGACCTACTACGATGCCCTTGCCAATGACGCCCGTCACTCCGCCGCGCGCGCGCAGCACGAAGCTGACCAGGAAAAGCGCATACAAGGGCGAAGCGCCCTGCTGCCGACACTGGGAGTCGGCGCCAACGCACAACGAAACAACACCGACTACACTCCCCGAAATGGGGTGGAAGAAAACAGGCGCTACAGCAGCAAGAGTTACGCGCTGCAACTCAGCGCCCCCCTGTTCCGGATACAAAACTGGCATCAATACAAAGAAGGCGCGTTACAAACCGAACTGGCCGACAGCATTTTCGGCCAGGAGATGCAGGGATTGATCCTGCGTACAGCAGAAGCCTATTTCAACGTACTCAACTCCCAGGACTCGCTGCGCGCCATTGTGCAGTTGCGCGCCGCCGCCGCCGAACAGCTTGAGTTGGCGCGCACCAGTTTCAAGGTTGGCACCGTCACGGTGACGGACGTACACGAAGCGCAATCCCGTTTCGACCTGGCCTCGGCGCAGGAAATCGCCGCCCGCAACACTCTCGATGTGTCGCTTCAGGCACTGGCGCGCATCATCGGGCACCCCCCCGAAGAACTGGCGGGGCTCAAACCCGGAGTCATGCTTTCTCATCCGGAACCGAATAGTATCGACGCATGGGTAGATGCTGCCGAGAAAGGCAATTACGGCGTACAGACTCAAACGCTGGCGCGTGAAATCGCGGAGCGCGAGTATCAGCGTGCGCGCGCTGGCCATCTGCCCACGCTGGACCTGGTGGCAAGCCATAGCCGCAATACCCGCCCTTCGGTCTCGGTCGAACGTACCGAAGGCAGCACGGTAGGCGTACAGCTCGACATGCCGCTCTACCAGGGAGGATACGTCTCATCCCGTACGCGCGAGACGGCAGCGCTTAAGCTCAAAGCCGACTCTGACCTCGAAGAAGCCCGGCGCGCGGCGGCTCTGGCGGCGCGCGAAGCCTACCTGGGCGTCACAAATGGCATGGCACAGGTACAAGCACTGGAAGCGGCACAAATCTCATCCACCTCATCGCTCGAAGCCAACCGCCTGGGCTACAAGGTAGGCGTACGTATCAATATCGACGTTCTCAACGCCCAAAGCCAACTCGCCGAGACGATGCAAAAACTTGCGCGCGCTCGCTACGACACCATGCTGGCTCAATTACGGCTGAAAGCATCCATCGGTTCCCTGGGCGAAGAAGACGTGCGCGCGATCAACGCCTTGTTGGAAACGCGGAACTAGACCTTTCCCCCTTCCCAGAAGAATCTGCCGTTCACGAAGCCCCTCTCGTGGCAAAGGTCACGCCCTTGCCGTCGGACATCGGCAAGAGTCAGTCATAGCGTCGTACTATCACTAATAGACAGGTCATTATTATCGTGACTATCCGTTGTAACGCACGATAACGTCCTTCCCCCGCATACGCCAGGGACGCTTACCCAATGAAGTTTACGCGCATACCGATGCCCTACGCCAAGGTGCTCATCGTAGACGACGTGCCAACCAATCTCGACGTCGCCAAGGGCATCCTGAAACCTTACAGAATGCAGGTCGATTGCGTTACCAGCGGCATAGAAGCGGTCGAACGCATGCGAAATCCCATGGTCAGGTACGATGCCATTTTCATGGACTACATGATGCCGGAGATGAACGGCATAGAAACCGCCCGTATCATCCGTGAAGAGGTCGATAGCGATTACGCCAGGAGCATTCCCATCATCGCCCTGACAGCGGACTCTGACGTTGGCAGCGAAGAAATGTTTTTGGGAAAAGGCTTCCAGGCGTTTCTGAGCAAACCCATAAATGCCATGAGGATGGACAGCATCCTCCACCAGTGGGTAGGTGACGAGAAACGCGAGCCTTTCGCCAACTCCGCATCCATGCACAACGCCGAAGCAGAACCCGGCAAAACCAGCCAGATTGCCGAGGAAGAAACGCCCAGGATCGAAGGCATCGACTGGCAAGCCGGCCTGGACTACTTTGCCGGGAACAGGAACGCCTATATTTCCGTCATCCGTTCGTATGTCGACAGCACATCACGCATCATCGCCAAAATATGCAGTGTCACCAAAGAAACACTTGCCGATTACGCGATCCACGTCCACGGCATTAAAGGCAGCAGTTACGGCATCAAAGCCCACGGAATCGGCAAACAGGCCGAAGAACTGGAACATGCCGCCAAGGCGGGCGATTTCCAGCTTGTGAGCCAAAACACCCCGCTTTTCGTCGAGAACGCCGAAAAGCTCCTGGATGCTCTTTCCAGCCTGCTCAAGCCCGATACGCCAGACACAAAACCAGTCAAGTACGCGCCCAATGAGAGCCTACTGGATCAAATGGAAGAAGCGGCTGCAAATTTCAAAATCGACGAACTGGAAGACATCATGAAATCGCTTGAATGTTTCAAATACGAAACACAAGCGGAATTAATCGTCTGGCTACATGAAAAAGTCAATCAAATGGAATTTTTACCCATACATGAACGGCTCGCGCAACGGAAGCAAGAAATTTCAGAGGGCGCAAAATGACGGGACAACGCACACCTGCCTCCTCCCGGCAGACCATCGTAATCGTCGACGACAATGTGACCACCCTGAAGATCGCCCGCAATACTCTCCACGGTCACTACGAAACCTATGCGCTGCCTTCGGGTACGGTCTTGTTCAATTTACTGGAAAAGATTACCCCCGACCTCATCCTGCTCGACATTGAAATGCCCGAAATCAGTGGCTATGAAGCTATCAGAAAATTAAAGGCCGATGAACGCTTGTCAGAAATCCCGGTTATTTTCGTAACCTCCCGGTACGACGAAGGCAGCGAACTGGAAGGGCTTTCGTTGGGCGCAATCGACTACATCACCAAACCGTTCTCCCCGGCACTGCTGCTGCGCCGGATCAAGAACCACCTGCTCATTGCAGCCCAGGAAAAGGAACTGAAAAGTTTTAATAGCAACCTGATGCAAAAGGTGGATCAAAAAGCTAAACAAATTATCCAGATGCAATTCGCCATTCTGAATGTCGTAGCAGAACTGGTCGAATTCCGTGACCGAAAAACTGGAGGCCATATTGCGCGTACACAGCAATACCTAGACCTCTTGGTCAAGAAAATGCTGAAAAATGGCGTATATCTCGAAGAAATTTCGTCCTGGGATTTGACTTTCCTGATTCCCTCCGCACAACTTCACGATGTAGGCAAAATCGCCATTAGCGACACCATTTTGAATAAACCCGGAAAACTGACGCCGGAAGAATTCGAGATCATGAAAACGCACGCTACGCGCGGCGTAGACGCGATCGAAAGAATCGAGCATGAAACCCACGAAGACAGTTTTCTCTACCATGCCAAGCGTTTCGCCGGCTACCACCACGAAAAATGGGATGGCTCCGGCTATCCGCATGGACTGTCCGGCAAGGATATTCCCCTGCAAGGCCGATTGATGGCTATTGCCGATGTTTATGACGCATTGATTTCCGCTCGCCCCTATAAGGAAGAAATGCCGCTCGACATGGCAAGGTCGATTATCCTGGACGGTAACGGCAAACACTTCGATCCGATGCTCATCGACGTCTTCCGCGATGTGGCCGATGGTTTTGAAGAAATTGCCACAACCAGCCGCAACCAAGGCGATTCCTTTATTTTCAAGTGGGCGGGGTCAGCATGAATGTGAACGTTAATGCCTCATGCCCCTGGGCTTTGCGCCCCACCCCAACTGGAATCGGAGCCGATGCGCGTCAGTCTTCGTCGTTGATGATCTGAAAACTGAACGTCGTCACAGAGGCAGCTTCCCCGGGGGCTACCCCCAGGCCGATCATGCCCTGTCCGTGCAGTACGCAATTATCGCGTTTCAGGATTACCAGCTTGGCCTCGCGGCCAAATTTCACCCAGGTTCCATTGGTACTGAAATCGGTCAGTGTGCACTGTCCGCCGACCCACTCGATACGGGCATGCCGCCGCGACACCCGCCTGTCGTCGATGACCAGCCCGCAACTTTCGCTACGCCCGATGACGAGCGCGCCATCCGTAGGTAAAAGCTGCTCATGCCGGCCATCGGTCACCTCAATGTCGGCCCTTTGCGTCGAGGCAGTGCCCAGGCGTTCATCGAGCAGATTGAGCGGGCCAGTGATCGTGGTTTCGGCCGTGTGCCTCCAATCGAACCGCCACACCTTGAACAGGCCGGTCTTACCCTTGATGGCGAGACGGTCAATGCCCGTGCAAAGTATGCGCTTCGCTTCGGGCAAGCGGGTGTACAAGGATTCGCCGAGAAGAATCTCGTTGGATTCAGCGCGGTCGCCGAGACGAGCCGCGACATTGACCGCATCGCCGTAACAATCTCCGCGCTGTTCGATGACAGAACCGAATTCAATCCCGACCTTGAGCCCCAGTGGCGTATTCGTACTGTCGATATGCTCCATATTGCATTCGTAGAGCACGTCACGGGTATGGGAAGCGGCTTCGACAGCCTCATCGCTTTGATCGAACAATACCAGCAGGCCATCGCCAAGAAATTTGACGACATGCCCACCTGCCTGTGTGAAATGCTTGCCAAGCATCTGGGTACAACGAGTAACAACTTGGGTTGCAATGGTATTTCCCTGAGACTCAAACAGCTTTGTGCTGCCGGTCAAATCGGCAAACACAACTGCCTTATCTGCCTGTTCAGGGATTTTCAGCGCACTACCCTCATCTTCATCCGCTGCCATTTCCATTGAACCCCTAATACCGACGTTGGTATTCTAGCACCTCAATTCGATACCTGTCCTCTTCCTATCCGGAAAAGAAAAACTCATCTGCTCAATCCAGGGAGGGCAATTCGATCCGGCTGCCGGTACTATATTGATAATCGCGGAATACATGCTCGACACTCAGCAAACGGTAGCCACCATCCGGCTCTCGCAAACTGGTTTCTTTGAGACGCCACGTATAGTGACCGCACGTCCAACAATGGAAATTTCGCATATGTGTGCACAGGCAGGTTTTATCCCATATCTTGAATTTTTGTCCTGCCGGTAATTTCGCATTTTCACGTTCCCAGCTTTCCGCATATTGGCAATGCCCGGAAGAGTCGAGCAAGTAGCCAAATGCTTCGCAATTTGGGCGCACACCGCTGCCAAGCGCGGGGCACCCTTTAAGCATCCGCATCGGATAACCGGTCGGCGAGGTATTGTTGACTTCGATCTGCTCTTCGGTTGCCTGGAAATAAGCCTGTTTCACATTATCCGGCAACCCGCATTCCCGCGTGACGGTAAAACGGGTCGCCACTTGCACGGCAGATGCGCCCTGCTCCAGAAACGCCACCGCGTCACCACCCGTGAAAATTCCCCCGGCAGGAATCAACGGAATATCGAGTTTCTCTGCGCGCAGCCAATCCCGGATTTCCGCCAGGATAGCCACGAGGTCATATTGCGCCCAATCTTCCCCGAAACCGAGATGCCCGCCAGCCAGAGGCCCTTCGACAACGATGTAATCGGGCAGCCTGCCACTTCCACGCGCGTTTTTCTTCAGGAAAAGCTGAAGCGCGCGCAGGGACGAAACAATGATACCGAGCTTAACGTCGTGGAACCTCGGATGATCCTCGATCAGCGCGAATGAACCCAGATGCAGGCCAGCCGCCAAGGTAATGCCGTCGATGCCCGCATCCATCGCTGAACGCAACCTGACCCGCAAGGTTTCGCGCGGGCTGTTCATGGTCAGCTTTTCCATGCAGTTCACGAACACCAGCCCTGGGCCGCGCTTGGCTTCCATTGTGCTGCCGACATGCAGCCGCGTCGCCTCGGCAAGCAGGCCGAGATCGAATTGCGCGACCGACTTGTCGAAATTGCCGACGTTGAACTTGTACTGTTTAAGCCGATCCTTGACGTAGTGCGTGTGAAAATGCCGGTCGGTGACGGTATGCACCATCGCGTCCGAAATATGGCCGATGCCGCCCAGGCGCGCCACCTCAATAGCCAGCGCGGAAGTCGAAATATCGACCCCCATGCCGCCCACCACGATCGGTATCAGTTCGTTTGAGCCGAGCCGCAGGCGGAAATCATCAACACGCTTCATTAGCCATATCCGTTTTGACGCAATTTACTATTATCACCTACTGCTGCGTTCAGCGCACCACGGCATCGTTTTCGCCCGCGCATCACTCGACCGTAACGCTTTTGGCGAGATTGCGCGGCTTGTCGACATCCGTACCCCGCACCAAAGCCACATGGTAGGCAAGTAACTGCAACGGGACAACGTGCAGCACAGGGGATAACATGCCGTAATGCTCAGGCATTCGCATGATGTGTATGCCTTCAGAGATAGCAATTCCGCAATCGGCATCGGCAAACACGTAAAGCTCCCCCCCCCTGGCGCGTACTTCCTGCAAATTGGATTTGAGTTTTTCAAGTAAATCATCGGCGGGTGACACCGCGATGACCGGCATCCGTTCATCGACAAGCGCAAGCGGCCCATGCTTGAGTTCACCGGCAGCATACGCCTCCGCGTGAATATAGGAAATTTCCTTGAGTTTGAGCGCACCTTCCATCGCAATCGGCCAATGCTGGCCGCGCCCAAGGAAAAGCGTGTGCTCCTTGTTCGCAAAACGCTGTGCCCATCGTTCGATTTCTGGTTCGAGTTCGAGCACTTTTTGTACCGCAGCCGGTAAATGGCACAACGCGGTCAGGTGTGTTTTTTCCTCGTCCCCGGAAAGGCGCCCGTTGCGTTTAGCCAGCACCAAGGACAACAAAGCGAATGTCACAAGTTGCGTCGTAAATGCCTTGGTCGAAGCCACACCGATTTCAGGCCCCGCGTGGGTAATGAACCGCAGAGCCGCTTCGCGCACGATGGAGGACTCCGGCACGTTGCAGATTGCCAATGTGCGTTCCATCCCCAGTTCGCGCGTGTATTTAAGCGCGGCCAGCGTATCAGCCGTCTCACCTGACTGGGACACCGCCACAACCAGCGTGTCGGGGTCGGCTACCGGCTTGCGGTAACGGTATTCGCTGGCAATTTCCACCGAAACGGGCAGCCCCGCAAGCGATTCCAGCCAGTAACGCGCGACCAGCCCGGCGTGATAGCTGGTTCCGCAAGCCAGAATCTGTACCCGGCGCACCCCGGCGAAGAGTTCCCCCGCCTGCGCGCCAAAAATCCCCTCCGGAACCGAATGGCTCCCCAAGACCAGTCCCAGCGTATTCGAGATCGCCTGCGGCTGCTCGAAGATTTCCTTCTGCATGAAATGGCGGTATGGACCCAATTCCAAGGCTTCTGGCACGAGGCCGGAAAGATGCGCCTGACGTTCCACTGGCTCGCCTCCCGCGCGCACGATACGGGCGGACTCGCGGGTAAGCTCGGCAATGTCGCCTTCTTCCAGATAGATCACCTTGCGCGTCACCTGGAGCAGCGCCGCGACATCGGAAGCCGCGTACATACCATCCTCGCCGATACCCAACAGCAGGGGCGCGCCGTGCCGCGCCACGACCGCCCGCGCAGGATCGGAGTCCCCGATCACGCCAATCGCGTAAGCGCCTTCCAACTCGCTGACCGCCAGACGCACAGCTTCAAACAGATCAGGCGCGGTTTGCCGTTTGTGATGGATCAGATGGGCGATGGCCTCGGTGTCAGTATCGGAGGCAAACACATAGCCATGTGCCTGCAAACCGGCCCGGATCGACTCGTAATTTTCGATGATGCCGTTATGCACTACGGCCACCCCCGCCGACAGATGCGGATGGGCATTGCGCTCCGACGGCGCGCCATGCGTCGCCCAGCGCGTATGGGCAATGCCGAGGCAAGCCGACAGGCGGCTCGACTCGACCCGCGCCGCCAGTTCGGCGACACGGCCACAAGCCCGCAAGCGGACGAGCTTGCCGGAATCTTCACCCCCATCACCGATCACAGCCAACCCGGCAGAATCGTAACCACGATATTCGAGCCTGCCCAATCCCTCGATGAGCACGGGGACGATATTACGGGTAGCGATAGCAACAACGATGCCGCACATGCGGTTCTCTCTCCAATGAGCGGGTCAACCGCCCTTTTTAGTGGGGCGTGTCCAGCCCGTGTAACTTTGCTGCCGGGCGCGCGACACCGTGAGTTGATCGGGCGGTGCGTCGCGCGTGAGCGTCGTGCCCGCCCCAAGCGTCGCGCCACGGCCAACCCGCACGGGCGCAACCAGTTGGGTATCGGAACCAATGAATACATCGTCGCCGATTTCGGTACGATATTTGTTGGCTCCATCGTAATTGCATGTAATGGTTCCCGCGCCGATGTTGACCCGCGCACCCACATCGGCATCGCCAATATACGATAGATGATTGGCCTTGGAATCTTCGGCGATATGGCTGTTCTTGATCTCGACGAAATTGCCGATATGCACGCCGTCGGCAAGCATGGTTCCAGGCCGGGTACGGGCAAATGGCCCGAGCACGCAATCCTGCCCCGTCACTGTGCCATCGAGGTGCGAAAACGGCGCCACGCGCGTCCCGCTGCCGATCTGGACATCGCGGAGCACGCAATTCGCGCCCACGACAACACCATCGCCCAATTCGACCTGCCCCTCGAATACGCAATTGACATCAATCTCGACATCGCGCCCGCAGAGAAGCTCTCCGCGCACATCGAGCCGCGCCGGGTCAATGAGCGTCACCCCGGCATCCATGAGTTCGCGCGCCTTTGCTGCCTGGAACATCCGTTCAAGGGCGGCCAGTTGCGCCTTGCTGTTTACGCCGAGAGTCTCGGTGGCATCATCGGGCGCGACGGTGGCGATTTCCACGCCATCGCCAACCGCAAGGCCGATGATGTCGGTCAGGTAATACTCGCCTTGGGCGTTATCGTTGCCGATGCGCCCCAGCCAGTCGCGCAACCTGTCCGCAGGCGCGACGAGGATGCCGGTATTGATCTCGCGCACACGGCGCTCGTCGGACGTTGCATCCTTCTCTTCGACGATGCGCGTCACCCGACCCGCGCCATCGCGCAGGATGCGACCATAGCCTGCCGGGTCATCCAACTCGACCGTCAGCAAGGCCAGCCGATCCTGTCCCGCTGCGTCCATCAGGCGCGCAAGCGTGGGTGTGCTGATCAGGGGCACATCGCCGTAAAGCACCAGTACCCTCGATCCAGCGGACAAATACGGCACTGCCTGTTGTACCGCGTGCCCCGTCCCAAGTTGCAGGCTTTGCTCTGCCCAAACGAGATCAGGCGCATCGAGCCGCACGCGCACCGTCTCGCCTCCATGGCCGTAGACGACACAAATCCGTCGCGCCCCAAGCATGCGGGCGCTCGCCAGCACATGTGCAAGCAAGGGCCGACCTGCGAGGGGTTGCAATACTTTGGGTAAAGCCGAGCGCATGCGTTTGCCCTGCCCGGCAGCGAGAATCACGACTTCCATGAGTTTTCCACGGGAAAAAACTTTTTAAGTTTATCACTTGGGAAACCTGACTGAGTACCGATACGCATCCCCTCTCCCCACCTGGATAGCTCAAAATGCTTGTACGAAAAATGCCTGTACAAAAATGACCCATATCAATTTTTTAACAATCCGAACGGCTTTCCGGTATGCTGGTGGGCAGCACCATACCAGGGAACCCCTGCACAACCCCTTTTGATGGATTGCTTCGTCACTTCGCTCCTCGCAATGACGGATAAAAATGGGTGTCATTGCGAGCGAAGCGAAGCAATCCAAGCTTGTTCAGGGTTTTCCTAGGGGCGAAAATACCCAGTCGATCAACCATCATAAAAAGGGAGACACTTGCACATGAAATCCATTCTCGTCCTCAATGCAGGTTCATCGAGCCTGAAATTCGCCGTTTTCCCGCTGGAACCCACGCTGGCCGAACATCCCGCGCTTTCAGGCCAGATCGAAGGCATTGGAGCCACTCCCAAACTCTCCGCCAAAACATCGGACGGCAAACGTTTCAAGGAAGACGTCGGCCTCAAAGGCGACCTGACCGAACAGCACCGGGAATCTCTCTCCTACCTGTTCAGTTGGTTAGAGACCAACGCACCGGAATTAAAAATCTCCGCCGCAGGCCATCGCGTGGTGCATGGCGGAGAAGGCTACAGCGCCCCGGTCAAGCTCGACGACGCCATCCTGGCCAAACTCGAAACCCTCATCCCCCTTGCGCCGCTGCACCAGCCGCACAACCTGCGCGCGGTAAGCACCATTTTCAAACTGCTGCCCAACGTACCCCAGGTCGCTTGCTTCGACACTGCCTTTCACCGGCATAACCCCGAAGTCGCGCAGATTTACGGCTTGCCGCGCGCACTCACACAGGGCGGCATCAAGAGCTACGGCTTTCACGGCCTATCCTATGACTACGTTACCCGCACCCTGCCAGAGGTCATCGGGGAAAAAGCCAAGGGCGCGGTCGTCATCGCCCACCTGGGCAACGGCGCGTCGATGGCCGCCGTGCGCGACGGCGTAGGCGTAGCGACAACGATGGGCTTTTCCACCATCAACGGGCTGCTCATGGGAACACGTTGCGGCTCCATCGACCCTGGTGTGCTGCTCTATCTGATCGACCAGAAAGGCATGGACTACAAAGCACTCACCCAGTTGCTGTACAAAGATTCGGGGCTGCTGGGCGTCTCCGGGTTCAGCCAGGACATGCGTGACCTGTTGGCATCGGACGCGCCTGAAGCCCGCGAAGCGGTCGATCTCTTCTGTTACCGGATTGCCCGTGAACTGGGTTCACTGGCGGCAGCGGCAGGCGGGCTGGATGCGCTGGTCTTCACCGGCGGCATCGGCGAACACGCTGCCGCTATCCGCGAGCGTGTCTGCGCCCTCTCGGCCTGGCTTGGCATCGACATCGACCCAGCGGCCAACGGCGAAGACAAACTCCGCATCGACAGCCCAAAGAGCCGTGTCACCGTCGCCGTCGTGCCCACAAACGAAGAGGGCATGATCGCCCGCTACACTGCCGAACTTTTGAAACTGTAAAAAGCCTTTAACGGAGGAATCATGGCTTACAAAGTTCCCATCGGCATTTCCAACAAACACCTGCATCTGTCCGAGCAGGCGTTGGCGGCGCTATTCGGCGAGGGATACAAACTCACGCCGTACAAAGAACTCGTACAGCCGGGGCAATATGCCGCGCATGAACAGGTCGACATCATCGGCCCGAAGGGTTCGTTCAAAAATATCCGCATCATTGGGCCAACCCGCCCGCAGACGCAGGTCGAAGTCTCCCTGACAGATGCGCGCGCGCTCGGCATCGAGCCGCCCGTGCGGGAATCCGGCAAGCTGCAAGGTTCTCCCGGCGTCAGGCTCGTCGGCCCCAAGGGCGAAGTCGAACTGGAGTCCGGCGCGATCGTGGCACTGCGCCACATCCACCTCTCGCCCGAACAGGCCAGGGAAGCAGGGCTTCAGGATAAAGACCTCGTCGATGTCAAAACCAGCGGGAAAAGGCCGCTGATTTTTGAAGACGTGCTCATCCGCTCCGGTGAGGGGCACTTCCGCGAGTTTCACATCGACACCGACGAAGCCAATGCGGCAGGTATCGCCAACAACGACGAAGCGGAAATTATCAGGAAGAAAAACTAACCGTCATTGCAAGCGAAGCAATCCAGGCATCTTTTGCTGGATTGCTTCGTCGTTGCACTCCTCGCAATGACGGGAACCGTATCGGTTCAACGCTTACCGCGCGATGATCTGAGGTTGGGCGGCTGCCAGGGCGTGGCCGAAAGTTCGGGGAGAGCCTGTAACGTCCCCGACCAGACCCACTCTACCAGCGCATCTTGCGCCTTTTTTGAATTTGCGGCCTCGGGGTGATTGACCATCATCACCACAGCATGGCGACGCCCATTCCGATCGAGCACATAGCCTGCAATGGCTCTCACGTCATTGATCGTGCCCGTTTTCAAGTGTGCCTGCCCATTCGCCGGACTGTCGTTCAGACGGCGGCGCGCCGTGCCATCGCGTCCCGCGACAGGCAGCGAAGCAACAAAATCCGGCATCCACGGGCGTTGCCAGGCACGAACCAGCAAAGCTCCAAGAGTATCCGCGCGGACGCGGGCGTTACGGGACAATCCAGAACCATTGTCGACCTCCAGGCCGGAAGTCTCGATGCCCGCCCCGGCCAGGCTCCGGCGCGCAGCGGCGGCTCCGGCGGCCATCATATCGGCAGACGCATTCGCATTAGCAGTCTCGCGCCCCACCTGAGCCAGTAATTGCCGGGCAATGACGTTGCTCGACCATTTATTCATGGTACGCACGACATCGGCCAGCGGCATGGACTCGTCGGAAATCAAGACTTGCGCGTCAGCAGGGATGACCCCGTTTTTCACTTGCCCAAGCACCGTCCCACCCAATTCCCACCATAAAGCCCGCACCATCAATATGCCGTAATCAGACGGTGCAAACGGTGACGTCGCCCAGACGCGCGGCCCGCAACTGGCGGGCAAGCTGCCCGTGAGCACCAACTGCCTTTTCTGCCCCGTGCTCGCTTTGAGATCACGATACCAAGGCTCGCAGTTCCCGCCTGAGGTGACAATCTGGTTATCAATCTCCATTCCCGCCAGCGGCGGCTCTGCAACCAGCTTGACGGCTTCCTGCGGGCGGGAACCAGGAAGAAGCATCAACTCCTGCGTATTGAAATGAATCAACAATCCGTCTCCGCCACTGTTGTATGGGCGTAAGCCTTTCCCGTCAAAGGCATAAGGATCGTGCGCGGGCAGCGTCAATGCCGAACGATCGAGTACGATATCACCCGAAATTCTGGAAAAACCCAGGCTACGCAGCCGTCGAAACATTCGCCAGACGCGCTCATACGTCAGCATCGGATCGCCGTCGCCCACCAGGTAAACATTGCCCATCAGGATGCCGTCTTCCCGAAGGGTTCCAGTGGTTGCGATGCGGGTCGTCCAGCTTCGTTCCGGCCCAAGCGTTTCCAGCGCGGCAAAGGTCGTCACCACCTTCATCACAGAAGCCGGATTCATCGGCCACTCGGCATTCAACGCCAGCGTAGGCTGTTTCGCGTCTACCGGCTGAACCCATACCGCTACCGCATCCGCCGGAATATTGGCGCGATCAAGCTCCGCCCTCACAGCGGACGGCAGGTTCCCCACCGGGGCAGCCTGCGCGTGTGGCTGTACCAGGATGAAGAGCGCGGCAAGCACAAAACCGACCACAGCAAAATAGAAAAGACGTGACCGGGAGAGCATAGACAAGAGCGTTGCCGATGTTAATGTGATCGACATCGCGCTAGAACCTAGCAGCATCATCATTACCTCGAAAAAGCGAAATGAGCGGATTTGGACATTACGACCGTACCGTCGCAGAACTTATAAAGGAAATTGCCACTTGCTGCATTTTGCTCGAACTGGATTGGAAAGATGCAATCCAAGTACAAACGCTGGTCAACGAATCTCTGCGTTGCACACCTGAACAGCGCCTCGCCATGCTACGCGCCCCGGACGAACGGACGAAAACCCAGGGCAAATTGTTCGCGCTCCTCACCTTACTGCTCGACGTTTCGCGCCAAAGCGCCCAAGCCGGCGTACTGGTCACAGGCTCCGGACTCTGGCGGGCATTGAACCAAGCCTTCATCGAAGCCTATGACTGGCTCGACGGCAGCGGGCATTCCAGCGCATAAAGCGATTCCACCGTCTCCCTGGCGCGCACGAGATGAACTTCCTGCCCGTCGACAAGCACTTCGGCAGCGCGTGGACGGGAATTGTAGTTGGAACTCATGCTCATCCCGTAAGCGCCCGCCGACAGCAGCGCGAGAAAATCCCCCTCTTCCACAGCCAGATCACGGCCACGCGCGAGAAAATCCCCGCTCTCGCAAATCGGCCCCACAACATCGACCGTCCTCTTCGGCACGTCGCGCTCGGCAAGCTCCACTACCGCATGCCAGCCACCGTAAAGCGACGGTCGGAGCAGATCATTCATTGCCGCGTCGACAATGGCGAAATTCTTTTCCTCGCCCGGTTTCAGATACTCGATGCGCGTGAGCAGCAGGCCAGCGTTCCCGGTAAGCGAACGCCCCGGCTCGAAAAACAGCTCTTCCGGCCTGCCCTCAAAGAGTTTTAGCAAGGGCGCGAGATAAGCGCCCACTGTGGGAGCTGCTTCGTCCCGGTAGCGGATGCCAAGCCCGCCGCCGAAGTCGATATGTTCCAGATGGAGACCTTCCCCCGCAAGCCGGTCGACAAGATCGAGCATCCGGCGCGCGGCTTCTACCATCGGCGCGGAATCGAGCAGTTGCGAACCGATGTGGCAGTCAATGCCGCAAACACGCAGATGAGGCAAAGCCGCAGCGCGCCGATAAAGCGCCAGCGCGTCCCCGAAGGCCACCCCGAACTTGTTGCTCTTCAGCCCCGTCGAAATATAGGGATGCGTTTTCGGGTCGACATCTGGATTCACCCGCAACGCAACGGGGGCTGTTTTGCCCACCTCTGCCGCGATTCCGTTCAACCGTTCAAGCTCAGTGGCGGATTCCACGTTGAAACAGCGAATCCCCGCCTCCAACGCCTGACGCATCTCCGCGCGGCTCTTGCCCACGCCCGAAAACACCACATGATCCGCGCGCCCCCCGGCGGCCAGCACCCGCGCCAGTTCCCCGCCCGAGACAATATCGAACCCGGCCCCAAGCCGCGCGAACACCGAAAGCACGCCAAGATTGGAATTCGCCTTGACCGAGCAGCACACCAATGAGCGCCGCGCACCGAGCGCACGCCGGTACGCATCGTAAGCGTCCGTGAGCGCCGCGCGCGAATACACATACACAGGGGTTCCGAAACGCTCGGCGACATCGGCCAGGGCAACCTGTTCGATCAACAGCCCGCGCGGGCTGCGGGCAAGCGTCGGCATGGGAAATGAAAATTCCTGATTCATGTTTCACTCGGAGGCATCGGTAGCAGGGGAATCGACATCAGCGGGAGGTGCGTTTGCGGGAGCCGTTGTGGGAGCCTGATCGGTAGGCGGCAAATAAAGAGGGCCTTTGATACCGCAGGCCGATAAAAGCAGGGCACACGCTGCCGCAGCCATCAATGCACGCATAAACGATCTCTCCGATAAAGTTGGAATGTTAACACGCACTCACTTGACCAAACATCCAACAAACCAAATCACAACCGTCAAGCCTTTGCAGCCATATAATTCCGCTCCAACACATTCCAATCACTGCTTTGAGGCTCCCATGTCCGCCCTGTCTTCCGCTGCCACGCCCGCGCTGAAAGCCGAAATCCTTGCCGAAGCCCTGCCCTATATCCGCCGCTTTTCCAACAAAACCATCGTCATCAAGTACGGCGGCAACGCGATGACCGACCCGCATCTCAAGGATTGCTTCGCCCGCGATGTCGTTCTTCTCAAACTCGTCGGGCTTCATCCGGTCGTAGTGCACGGCGGCGGGCCGCAAATCGAAAACCTGCTCACGCGAGTCGGCAAGAAGGGCGAATTCGTGCAGGGCATGCGCGTGACCGACGCCGAGACGATGGATGTCGTCGAAATGGTGCTCGGCGGCCTGGTCAACAAGGAAATCGTCAATCTCATCAACCAGAACGGCGGCAAGGCCATCGGTCTGACCGGCAAGGACGCGAATTTCATCCGTGCGCGGAAATTGCTGATTCAGAAAAAAGACGCGCCTTTGGGCGACGTGATCGACATCGGCCAGGTCGGCGAAATCACCCAGATCGACCCCAGCCCGATCGCGCTGTTCGATCAAGGCGGCTTCATCCCGGTCATCGCCCCCATCGGAGGCGGAGAGACGGGCGAAACATACAACATCAACGCCGATGTCGTAGCGGGCAAGCTTGCCGAAGTGCTCAAAGCCGAAAAACTGGTGCTCCTCACCAATACCCCAGGCGTACTCGACAAGGCGGGGCAGCTTCTCACAGGCATCACGCCAACCCAGATCGACGAAATGCTGGCCGACGGCACGTTGTCCGGCGGCATGTTGCCCAAAATTTCCTCTGCGCTCGACGCCGCGCGCAGTGGCGTGAAATCAGTGCACATCATCGACGGGCGGGTGGAACACTGCCTGTTGCTGGAAATTCTCACCGACCACGGGGTCGGGACGATGATTAAAAGCTGTTGAGGGGAATAACGCCGCCTTTACGCCAGCTTGCCTTCCACGAATGCCACCAGTGTTTCAACGGTAGCAAAGGTGGAACCGTCAATTTCGTCATCGCCGATGATGAAGCCGAAGCGTTCTTCGAGCAGGTTCAGCACACCCACCGCCGCCATCGAATCCAGTTCGGGCAGCGCGCCCAAGAGCAGCGTGTCGGGCTGGAATGCCAGCGCACGCCCTTCAAGGCCCAAAGCTTCGTCAACGACCGCCAGCACTTCCCGCCCGATGCCTGTCAATTTGAAATCCGTCAATTTCCGACTCCAATTCGCCCCACTCATGAGGGGGTCGCTATTATAGGCAGTCTTTTTCCAGGTTCAACCCCGCACACCGGCGCGAAAGGGCGGTCTGGATATCCGATTGACCGATAACGCAACGATGCCCGTGACACTCCTTCATCACCTGATTACCTCTTCCGCCTCCCACACACCCGAGGCCGTCGCCTTGCGCGCGGGAGGCGTTTCTCTGGATTACCAGGAACTTGCCAATGCCGTCAATACCTTCGCGGGCGGGTTTATCCGCCTGGGGCTTGGCCGAGGCGGGCGGATCGCCATTTGGCTCGATAAACGGTTCGAGGCCGTCATCGCCTGTTTTGGCGCTGCGGCGGCAGGCGGCGCGTTCGTACCCGTCAACCCGGCGCTCAAACCCGCGCAGGTCGGCCATATCCTGCGCGACAGCGGCGCATGCGCCCTCGTCACCAGCCCCGAACGCTTCGCCGGACTCACCGAAACGCTTGCCACCTGCCCCGATCTGCGCCACCTGGTACTGACCGGCAAGCCGGAAATCGCACCGACTGCCCGCACATTTGCTACACATGGATGGGACGAAATCCTGGCGCTGGCTTCAAAAGTTCCCGGCCACCGCGTCATCGACGCCGACATGGCCGCGATTCTCTACACCTCGGGCAGCACGGGACTTCCCAAAGGCGTCGTGCTGTCCCACCGCAATATGGTCGCCGGGGCGCAAAGCGTTGCCCATTACCTCGAAAACCGAGCCGACGATGTATTGCTCGCGGCATTGCCGCTGTCGTTCGACGCCGGTTTCTCGCAACTGACCACGGCCTTCTCTGTAGGCGCGCGGGCAGTGCTGCTCAATTACCTGCTGCCGCGCGATGTGCTGAGGGCGATGGAGCGCGAGCGCGTGACGAGCCTGACCGCCGTACCGCCGCTCTGGATACAACTCGCGCAACTCGCGTGGCCTGCGGGGATCAACGAGCATCTGCGCTACTTCGCCAATACCGGCGGGCAACTGCCGCGCGCCACGCTGGAGCGCCTGCGCGCCCTGCTGCCCTCGGCCCGACCCTACCTGATGTACGGCCTCACCGAAGCCTTCCGCGCCACCTACCTGCCGCCCGAAGAAATCGACCGCCGCCCCGGCTCCATCGGCAAAGCGATTCCCAACGCCGAAGTGCTCGTATTGCGCGAGGATGGCAGCGAATGCGCGCCCAATGAACCGGGCGAACTGGTGCAGCGCGGCTCGCTGGTCGGCCTCGGATACTGGAACGACCCCGAAAAAACCGCCGAACGTTACAAACCCCTGCCCCCGGCAGCGGCAAACCGCGCCCCTGGGCTGGTGATGCCGGAAATCGCGGTTTTCTCCGGCGATACCGTGCGGAGCGACGAAGACGGCTTTCTGTATTTCATTGGCCGACGCGACGAAATGATCAAAACGTCGGGATACCGGGTCAGCCCCACCGAAATAGAAGAAGTCCTCCACGAAACGGGGCTGGTCGGAGAATGCGCCGCGTTCGGCCTGCCTCACGACACGCTTGGGCAAAGCATCGCCGTGGCCATCACCCCCGCCACCGGCTGCGCCGTCGAGCCGGAAAAACTCGTCGCGCAGCTTTTGGATATATGCCGTAAAAATATGCCGTCCTACATGATTCCGGCCAGAATCGAGGTGTGGCAAGGGATGCTGCCACGCAATCCAAACGGAAAAATTGACCGTACCGGATTATTATGCGAGTTGTGCAAAATGGACGGCAACGCATTGGGAGTTCGCGTAGAGTAAGCGAAAACAAAAATAAGTCGGGCACAATCCTCATCATCCCTGGCGGGGCGAATCAACCCGGCAAAGTAGTATTTTTAGCGTTTTATTTTGTTTCCCCAACACAACCTATGACAGGACTTGTCCGGGATCATGAACTCGATCGCCCCCCTGCATGCCCCAATGAAGCTGTTCCCCGTCAACAATGGCGAATTGATTGTCGGCGGACTCCCCCTGAAACAACTGGTAGCGCGTGTCGGGCGCACACCGTTCTACGTGTATGACCGCAGCCTGCTGACGCGCCGTGTCGAGGAACTGCGCGCCGCGCTGCCCACCCGGCTGAAACTGCACTACGCCATCAAGGCCAACCCGATGCCTGCCCTGGTCGCGCACATGGCCTCAAGGGTCGACGGCTGCGACGTGGCGTCAGCCGGGGAACTGAAAATTGCGCTCGACTCCGGCATTGCGCCGCGCGACACCAGCTTTGCCGGCCCCGGAAAAAGCGAAACCGAACTCCAACAGGCCGTCGCTGCCGGAGTCCTGATCATCATCGAGTCTTTCCGCGAAGTCCCGCTCCTGGCGGCTATCTCGAAAACCCTGGGGCTGCCCGCGCGGGTGGCGGTGCGTATCAACCCGGATTTCGAGCTGAAATCTGCGGGCATGAAGATGGGCGGCGGGCCGAAGCCCTTCGGCATCGACGTCGCCAGGACGCCCGAACTGCTCAAGGCTATCGGAGAGGCGAAGCTCGCATTTGAGGGCTTCCATCTGTTCGTCGGTTCACAGAATCTCCGCGCCGGAGCCATCGCAGAAGCGTTACGCAAGAGCTACAGCCTCATCACGGAACTGGCTGCCGACGCACCCGCACCGATCAAGGTCATCAACCTCGGAGGCGGTTTCGGCATCCCGTATTTTCCGGGTGAACAAAGCCTTGATCTGACCCCGATCGGAACCACACTCACCGGTATTGTCGAAGAAGCCGCGAAAACATTCCCGCAAGCCGAGATCATCATCGAGCTTGGCCGTTACCTGGTCGGAGAGTCTGGTCTGTACGTGTGCCGCGTCCTCGACCGCAAAGTCTCGAACGGCGAACTCTTTCTGATCGTCGATGGCGGCATGCACCACCACCTCGCGGCTTCCGGCAATTTCGGGCAAGTGCTTCGCAAGAACTACCCGGTTGCTGTCGGCAGCCGCATGCACGCAATCAAAGCCGAATCCGTCACCATCGTCGGTCCGCTCTGCACGCCGCTCGACATTCTGGCCGAGCGCATGGTTCTGCCGCGAGCTGAACCGGGCGACCTGGTCGTAGTTTTCCAGTCCGGAGCCTACGGCGCGAGCGCAAGCCCGCAAGCATTCCTGGGGCACCCCCCGCCGCTGGAAGTGCTGGTTTGACACGCTTGCCCCCTCGCTAGAGCGTTTTTTGTTTAGTCCTATACAGACCCATGTGAGTGCGCCCCCCCTTATCCCTCTCCCACAAGGGGAGAGGGGAGTTTTGTGCACACCTGAACAGAAAACGCTCTAAATCAACGTGGTGCGAAAAATCTGGGCAGCTCAGATTGACTGTCCGGGTGAAGCGGCGCAGAGTGTCCATGCACACGCCTCATCGCGTCACATTTCAAAGAAAAAATGGATGGACACTTTCGTCCCTTCGCCGGGTTCCGGGGAGCCGTACTGTTCGCGCTTGTGTGGACGGCGCTGGTACTGGCTTCCCTCTTCCTGCAACGCGAACAGTTGAACCGCACCGCTGCGGAACTCGCACGCATCGCGGCAACGGCCAGTCTCCAGAAAGACATGGAAATACGGGAATGGGCTTCCTCGGTCGGGGGCGTTTTCGTGCGCGACGACCGTGTGCCCTCGTTCAGTTCGCTCGAACAGGAGCAGCGTTTTTCCGCCGCCGACCGATCCGGGGAACCTCTCAGCCTCGTCCTGGTGACGCCCATGCACCTGTTGCTGGCTATCCAGAGCATGTCGAACCAGCGATCCGAATTCCAGGAACGGCTCACCTCCAGGCAACTCCGCAACCGCGAGAACGTGCCTGACGAATGGGAAACCAAGGCGCTCGAAGAACTCGGCAAGGGGGCATCCATCATCACGGAGCCGCTCTTGCGCGAGGCGCGGGGGCACGGGCTGATGCGCGTCATGCTTCCCATGAAGATGGAAGAGGAATGCCTCGAATGCCACCGCGACACCCTCGTCCCGGTGGGCGGGCTGCGCGGCGGTGCGAGCATTTCTGTCGATCTCAATGCCTATCGGGCGGCACAGGAACCTACCTGGCGCACGATCCAGTTCTGGCATGGCGCTGTCTGGTTGCTCGGATTGGCCACCATCGCCCTCCTGCACGTCATCACCCGCCGCCGGGCGGAAGAACTGCGCCGCTCCGGGGACGCGCTGCGGGAGTCAAGGGCGCGCCTGCGAGAACTCGCCCGTTTCCTGCAAGGTGTGCGGGAAAGCGAGCGTACCTCCATTGCCCGCGAACTTCACGATGAGTTGGGCCAAGCTCTGACTGCGTTACGCATCGACCTCGGCTGGCTGCGTAGGCATGTCGCCCGCCCCAGCAGCACCGACAACGACAAAGCCCGCGTGGATCGCATCGACGGCTCGCGCGCCCTCGTGGAACGCACCATCGAATCCATGCGCCGCATCTCCGAGGGGCTGCGCCCCGGCATGCTCGACGTGCTCGGTTTGCGCGCCGCGCTCGAACACCTCATCCAGCAATTCGGGGAGCGTTGCGGCGTCGATTGCGTTTTCCATGCGGATCGGGACGAATACGAACTTGATTCAGACCGCTCTACCGCCGTTTTCCGGTTTGTCCAGGAGGCGTTGACCAACATCTCCCGCCACGCGCGCGCCACGCATGCCGACATCCGGATGGAAGAAATCGACGAAAAACTGCACCTTCTCATTCAGGATGACGGCGTCGGCTTCGATCCCCGCGCTTCCCGGAAAGGTTTCGGCCTCCTCGGCATGTCCGAGCGCATGAGCATGCTCGGCGGGGAAATGAGCGTCGATGGCAGCCACGGTGTCCGCATCTCCGCCATCCTGCCCCTGAGCGACGATTCACCGGACGAGGGCTAACCATGATTCGCGTACTCATTGCAGACGACCACGACATCCTGCGCGCCGGTCTCAAGCACATCCTCCACGACGCCGGCGACATCGTCGTTGCCGGGGAAGCCAGCAACGGCGCAGAGGTGCTCGCCCAGTTGCGCGACGGGCAATGGGACGCCGCCGTGCTCGACCTCAGCATGCCGGGGCGCAACGGCATCGAACTCATCAAACGGGTCAAGGATGAGTTTCCGCGCCTGCCCATCCTCATCCTGAGCATGTACAAGGAAGACATCTATGCCGTGCGCGCCCTCAAGGCGGGCGCGTCCGGCTATCTCTGCAAGGACAACGCGGAAGCCCTGCTGGTCGATGCCATCCGTAAAATCGTTGGCGGCGGTCTTTTCATCAATCAGGACGTTGCCGAAAGCCTGACCCGCGACATGCTCCAGGGCAATCAGGAGCAGTTGCCCCACAAACGCCTCACCGACCGCAATTACCAGATATTCCTCATGCTCGTGCAGGGGCTTGGCGTCTCCGAAATTGCCCGGCGGCTCAAGTTGAGCGTGAAAACCGTCAGCACCCACAAAGCCACCATTCAGGTTAGGATGGGGCTGGCAAACACCGCCGAACTCGTCCGGTACGCCATCCGACATCAGCTCATCGAAGGCGACGCGCCGCTGTCGGAGTAGGGTGGGGTTTTGACATCACGCGGAAGAATCGGGCAAGAATCGGCAACAGACCACAATTACCTTCAAGATAAGGGGGAGTGAGAAGCTCAGTGAATGGGCGATTTTTCCGTTAAAAAAGCACTTAGGCCAGTTCAACGACTGGCCTGAGTGCTTGATTTCATTGGTCGGGGCGGCGGGATTCGAACTCGCGACCCCTTGCACCCCATGCAAGTGCGCTACCAGGCTGCGCTACGCCCCGACTTGGAAAGGCGCGATTGTACAAAATCCGCCCGAAACTTGCCAGAAGAATCTGGCCGCAAAATACCCTGCCCCGTTCAGCCCCGCAACACGCCCAACGTGGCTTCGATCTCGGCGCGTAGCTCGATGAGCAGGGCGTGAGCCTGTTCGGCGGCGATGGCGTTTTCCTGATCTTGAATTGCGGCTTCATCGAGCCGGTTGCGCGCCCCCGAGATCGTGAACCCCTCGTCGTAGAGCAGGTGGCGAATCTTGCGTATCAGGAGCACTTCGTGGTGCTGGTAGTAACGCCGGTTGCCGCTGCGTTTGATGGGCTTGAGTTGGGAAAACTCCTGTTCCCAGTAGCGCAATACGTGCGCTTTGACCCCGCACAACTCGCTGACTTCGCCAATGGTGAAATAACGCTTGGCAGGAATCGGCGGCAGAGCCATATCGGCAGAAACGGGGTCAGGCGTTTCTGCCGACATGACCAGGTTCCTCCACGGCCGCCTTCAACTTCTGACTGGGATGGAAAGTCACGACGCGCCGGGCGGAAATAGGGATTTCTTCGCCGGTCTTGGGATTGCGCCCTGGGCGTTGAGGTTTGTTTCGCAACTGGAAATTGCCGAAGCCGGAGAGTTTGACGCTCTCCCCCTGCTCCAGAGCCGTGCGAATTTCTTCAAAAAAACCCTCCACCATGTCCCTGGCTTCGCGTTTATTCAACCCAACCTGTTCAAAAAGCAGGTCGCCAAGCTCTGCTTTGGTCAAGGTCATGGAATTTCCCCCCCCTCAAACGCGCAACCGTCCACCCACGGTGCGCTCAACATGTTGAAGTAGCCCGGAGATCGCCTCATCCACTTCGGCGTCTTCGAGAGTACGCTGAGTATCTTGCATGGAAACCCTGAATGCAAGGCTCTTGCAGCCGGATTCGACGCCTTTGCCTTGATAAAGATCGAAAAGCACGATTTCCCGCACGACGGCGGGGGCGGCTTCTCGCAATGCGTTCAATACCCGTTCTGCGGGAACGCTTGCCGGAACCAGCAACGCGAGATCACGCGACACTGTCGGCATGCGCGATATTTCGCCGCTCTCCGGGCAGAGGGCGGAAAGCGCCGCGTCGAGATCGACTTCAAATACGACCGGGGCTACGCCCAGTTCAAAGCGTTGCACCCAAACGGGATGAAGTTCGCCGATCACGCCGATGTTGCGGCCTTCCAGGAATACCGAGGCCGCGCGCCCAGGATGCAGAGCCGGGGCCGCTGAGGCCGGCGGTGCGAACGTCAGTGCACGCGGCGCAAACAGGGCTTCGAGGTCACCTTTGAGGTCGAAGAAGTCGACCGCCCGCGCCGATTCCCCCCACTGTTCGGGCAGGGCAAACCCTGCCGCCAGCGCGGCCAGCCGCCGGGGTTGATGAAAGCCGGGGACTTCCTCCCCTGCCCCGTCTGCGGCTTGCCCCTGTTCCTGGCGCGTAAAACAGCGCCCCAATTCAAAAACCCGCACACGGTTTTGCTGGCGTTTACGGTTCGTCGTCAGGTTGGATACCAAGCCCGGAATCAGGCTGGACCGCATCACGTCCATCTGGCTGGCAATCGGGTTGGCGAGCCGAATCGGTGCGGCATTGGCGCAGAAATCCCGTTCCCAGGCAGAATCGACGAACGCGTAATTGACGACTTCCTGAAAACCGCGACCGGCTAAAAAGTGGCGCACATCCCATTCCGTTCGCGCCGATTCGGTGCTGGCAAGCATGCCAAGATTACCTTGCGGCGCATGGGACGGGATGTTGTCGTAACCGTAGAGCCGCGCGATTTCTTCGATGAGGTCTTCCTCGGTTTCAATGTCGAAGCGGAACGCGGGCGGAGCCACCCGCAGTTCGACCGCCAGGTCGCGCACGGTCAGGTGCACACGCTCCAGCAAGCTTCGCATGGCCTCAGTATTCAAGTGGATGCCGAGCACCTGGCAGACTCGCGCCGGGCGCAGGGCGACTTCCTCACGGCGAGGCAGATGTTCATCCGAGCGCGCTTCTTCCACCGGGCCGGGCACGCCGCCGCAAATGTCGAGAATAAGTTGCGTGGCGCGCTCGATGGCCGGACGCTGCAACTGGAAATCCACCCCGCGCTCATAGCGGTGCGAGGCGTCGGAAGTGAAACCAAGCACGCGCGCGCGCCCGGTGATGGCTTCTGGCGTAAAGAAAGCAGACTCCAGGAAGACTTCCGTCGTCTCGATGGTGACGCCGGTTTCCTCTCCGCCCATGATCCCGGCCAACGCCAGCGCGCGGGCTTCGTCGGCAATCAGCAAGGTATCGGGCGCGGGCTTTACGTTCTGTTCGTTCAGGAGCCGCAGTTCTTCGCCCGGACGCGGCAGACGAACGTGAATCGCGCCGGAAAGGCGCGCGTTGTCGAAGGCGTGTAAGGGCTGGCCGAGTTCGAGCATCACGTAGTTGGTGATGTCGACCAGGGCGTGGATCGGGCGCAGGCCGGAGCGTTTCAGGCGGTCTTTCATCCAGTTCGGCGTGGGGGCCTTGGCATTCACGCCGCTGATGACACGCCCGCAATAGCGCGGGCACTTTTCAGGCGCATCGAGCACGATGTCGCGGCGCGCGTCATTCGCCGGGGGAACCAGCTTGAGCGGCGCGGGCGTGAGCGGCACGCCGGTCAGCGCGGCCACTTCCCGCGCCACGCCGGTCAGGCTCAGGCAATCGGCCCGGTTGGGGGTGAGTTTGATGACGAAACAGGTGTCATCGAGCGCGAGCCATTCGCGGATGTCCATGCCGACCGGGGCATCCTCCTCCAGCGCGAGCAGGCCGCCGTGATCTTCGGACAGTCCCAGTTCTCGCCCTGAACACAGCATGCCGAAGGATTCGACCCCGCGCAGTTTGGCGGCCTTGATGGCGAAATCGCCGGGCAGCACCGCACCCACTTTCGCGCACGGCACTTTCATGCCCACGGCGGCATTGGGCGCGCCGCAAACGATTTGCAGGGGCTCATTCTCGCCGACATCGACCTTGCACAGCTTGAGCTTGTCGGCATTCGGATGTTTTTCGGCCTCGATGATGCGCGCCACCACCACGCCGCTGAAAGGCGGCGCGACCGGATGGGCTTCTTCGACTTCAAGCCCGGCCATGGTCATCAGATGCCCAAGCGCCTCGGAGCCGAGCGGCGGATTGACGAAGGTACGCAACCAGTTTTCGGAAAATTGCATGTTCGCTTACCTTTACCTGTTACCTGAATTGGCTCAAGAAACGCAAATCGCCTTCAAAGAAGAGGCGCAAATCGTCCACGCCGTAGCGCAGCATGGTCAAGCGATCCGGCCCGAAGCCGAACGCGAATCCCGTATAGCGTTCGGGGTCGACGCCGCCGAAGCGCAATACGTTGGGATGTACCATGCCGCATCCGGCCACTTCCAGCCAGCGCCCATCGAGCGCACCGCCCGTGAACGCGACGTCGATCTCCGCCGAAGGCTCGGTAAATGGGAAGAAGGACGGGCGAAAACGAAGCTGCAAAGAGTCCGTCTCGAAGAACTTTCGCAGAAAATCGGCGACCACGCCCTTGAGGTCGGCGAAACTCACCCGTTCGCCTATCCATAGTCCTTCGACCTGGTGGAACATCGGCGAATGGGTGGCGTCGGAGTCGACCCGGTACACCCGCCCCGGCGCAATCACCCGCAAGTCGGGCATGGGGTCGCAATCGCGGGTTTGCTCGACGTGCGCGAGCATGGCGCGGATTTGCACCGGGCTGGTATGGGTTCGCAATAGCACGTCCTGCCTGCCTTCGAGGAAGAAGGTGTCGTGCATCGAGCGCGCCGGATGATCCGCCGGGATATTGAGCGCGGTAAAGTTGTGCCAGTCGGTTTCAATTTCCGGGCCATCGACAGACACGAACCCGATAGACTGAAACAGGCGCTCGATGCGTTCGAGCGTGCGGCTGACCGGATGCAGCCCGCCAGGAGCCGCGCCTCGCCCCGGCAGGGTGACATCGAGCGCCTCGGCTTCGAGTTGCGCGGAAAGTTCCGCATCGCGCAGGGCTTCGCGCCGCTCGGCAAGCGCCGATTCGATGGCGGCCTTGACGCGGTTGACCTCAGCGCCCCGCTCGCGTTTCTGTTCGGGAGCCAGCCCGCCGAGCGCCTTCAGTTGCTCGGTGACGAGGCCGTTCTTGCCAAGAAAGCGCGCTTTCGCCTGCTCCAGCGCCGCAGCGGCCGTAGCTTCGGCAAAAGCTGCGCGTGCATCAGTGACCAGTTGATCGAGATTGTCCATGTTCTGCCCTTGCGGGGGAATTCAGCAAAAAAGGAGGCATGGCCTCCTTTTTTGCTGCTGTAAGCTACGGAAACTAGGGAAGTTTACGTAAATAGTGTTGCGGCGTCACGCAGCGATCTGAGCCTTGGCCTGTTCGGCGAGCGCGGCGAACGCGGGCTTGTCGAACACGGCCAGATCGGCCAGAACCTTGCGATCCACCTCGATAGCGGCTTTCTTAAGGCCATTCATGAAGGTGCTGTAGGTCAGTCCCAATTCGCGGGCGGCAGCATTGATCCGGACGATCCACAGGGCACGGAACTGGCGCTTGCGTTGACGGCGGTCGCGGTAAGCGTACTGACCCGCCTTCATCACCGCTTCTTTGGCGATGCGGTAGACGTTTTTGCGGCGGCCGCGATACCCCTTGGCCTGATCGAGAACTTTCTTGTGACGCGCGCGGGCGGTTACACCACGTTTGACTCTAGGCATGGCAGTCTCCTATCAGGCGAAGGGCAACATGGCGCGAATCAGCTTCGCGTCGCTGTCATTGACAGTGACCGTGCCGCGCAACTGGCGCTTGTTCTTGGTGGTTTTCTTGGTGAGGATGTGGCGCTTGAACGCACAGGAACGCTTGATGCTCCCGTCGGCGCGCACCCTGAAGCGCTTTTTGGCGCCACTCTTGGTTTTCATCTTGGGCATTGCAACAACTCCTTGTTTATAGAATGCCGCCGGGTAGCCCTTCGGGCATTTTCGCACCCGGCGTCACTTGTTTTGCTCCTTTCGGAGCCGCTTTATGCCGCCGTTCAGCGGCTCTTTCGAGCCGGAGCGACGACCATTACCATCAGACGCCCTTCCATCTTGGGCATCTGTTCGACCTGGGCAACATCTTCCAGGTCGGCTTTGATCCGTTCAAGCTGCCTCAGACCAAACTCCTGGTGCGCCATCTCGCGCCCCCGGAAACGCAAGGTCACCTTGCACTTGTCGCCGTCTTCCAGGAAACGGCGCAGGTTGCGTAGCTTGATCTGGTAATCGTTTTCATCGGTACCCGGTCGCAGCTTGATTTCCTTGACCTGCACCTGTTTTTGCTTCAAACGGGCTTCGTGGGCTTTTTTCTGCTCCTGGTAACGGAACTTGCCGAAATCCATCACCTTGCATACGGGCGGTTGCGCCATCGGCGCAATTTCGACCAAATCCAACCCAGTCTCCTCAGCCGCTTCGAGCGCCGCACGCAGGGACATGATCCCAAGCGGCTCTCCATCCTCACTGACCAGACGAACTTCAGGCGCGCTGATTTCCTCATTTACGCGCTGTTTTTTTTCTTGAACGATGGTTCAACTCTCCACAAAAGCCAATATCAGACTGCCGCCGCCTTCGCTTCTATTTCGCGAAGCCAACGCTCAATCAACGAATCGAGAGACATTTGGCCAAGATCCTGGCCGCCCCGGACACGCACCGCCACCGTTGCCGTCGCTTTTTCCTTCTCGCCCGCGACGATCTGGTACGGCAGCTTGTGCATACTGTGCTCGCGGATTTTATAGTTGATTTTTTCGTTTCGCAAATCGACTTCTACACGAAAACCCGCATCGCGCAACTTTTGCGTGACATTTTCTGCATAATCGGCCTGTCCTTCCGAAATATTCATCACCACCGCCTGCACCGGCGCGAGCCACAGCGGCAGCGCGCCTGCATGATGTTCGATCAGGATGCCGATGAAACGTTCCAGCGATCCCAGAATCGCGCGGTGGAGCATGATCGGTGTTTTGCGCGCATTGTCTTCGCTCACGAACTCCGCGCCAAGCCGTCCCGGCAGGTTGAAATCCAGTTGCAGCGTCCCGCATTGCCACACCCGCCCAAGGCTGTCCTTGAGCGAAAATTCGATCTTCGGGCCGTAAAACGCGCCCTCCCCCGGCTGCAATTCGTAGGCCAGCCCCTGGGCGTCGAGCGAAGCGGCCAGCGCCGCTTCGGCGGTATCCCACTGCGCGTCGGTTCCCACCCGCTTGTCGGGGCGCGTCGAGAGTTTGACCAGCACGTCGTTGAAGCCGAAATCGCGGTAAATCTTTTGCAACAGGCGAATGAATTCTGCCGATTCCGGCTGCACCTGCTCTTCGGTGCAAAAGATGTGCGCGTCGTCCTGAACGAAATTACGCACCCGCATGATGCCGTGCAGCGCGCCCGATGGCTCGTTGCGGTGACAGGAGCCGAATTCGGCCATCCGCAGCGGCAGGTCGCGGTAACTCTTGAGCCCCTGATTGAAAATCTGGATATGGCAGGGGCAGTTCATCGGTTTGACCGCGTACTCCCGTTTTTCGGACTGCGTCGTAAACATCAGTTCCGAATACATGTCCCAATGCCCGGAACGCTCCCACAGCGCGCGGTCGACGATCAGCGGCGTCTTGACTTCCTGATAGCCGTGACGCTGGAGCGTCCGCCGCAGGTATTGCTCAACCTGCTGCCACAGCGTCCAGCCCTTGGCGTGCCAGAACACCATCCCCGGCGCTTCGTCCTGGAGATGGAAAAAATCGAGCTGTCGGCCAAGTTTGCGATGGTCGCGTTTTTCGGCCTCTTCGATCATGTGCAGCCAGGCGTCGAGGTCTTCCTTTTTCGCCCACGCCGTGCCGTAGACGCGCTGGAGCATCTCGTTGGCCGAGTCGCCGCGCCAATAGGCCCCGGCAAGCCGGGTGAGCTTGAATACCTTGAGTTTTCCGGTCGAAGGCACATGCGGCCCCCGGCAAAGGTCGACGAAATCGCCCTGCCGGTAGAGCGACACATCTTCGCCTTCCGGAATCGAGGCAATGATTTCGGCTTTGTAATGCTCGCCGATGCTCTTGAAGAACGCGATGGCCTTATCGCGCGGCCACACCTCCCGCGTCACGGGCAGATCACGGCGGGCGATCTCTCCCATGCGCGCCTCGATGGCCAACAGGTCTTCCGGCGTAAATGGGCGCTTATAGGAAAAATCGTAGTAAAACCCGTTTTCAATCACCGGCCCGATCGTAACCTGTGCGTCCGGGAACAATTCCTTCACCGCCTGCGCCAGCAAGTGCGCGCAGGAATGGCGGAGAATATCGACCCCTTCCGGGTTTTTGTCGGTAATGATTGCCAGAGCCGCGTCCGACTCGATGCGATGGGACACATCCACCAGCCGCCCGTCCACTTTTCCGGCCAGCGCCGCCTTGGCAAGCCCCACGCCAATCGAGGACGCAACGATGCCCACAGTGATTGGCTGATCGAAACTTCGGACAGAACTGTCGGGCAGGGTGATATTCGGCATGGAATTGGTAGGCGCGATTGGACTCGAACCAACGACCCCCACCATGTCAAGGTGGTGCTCTAACCAACTGAGCTACGCGCCTGCTAAAGAGGCGGAATTATAAGTGAGAAAACGGCGCTGTCAAGAAGCAACGACACTACCTTATTCAACCATAAAGCCAGGATCAAAAAATATAGCGTTGTAATTTAATTTGTATAAATAAATATGCAAATTAAAGAATCATTCCCGCGATTGGCGACGAAAAGCCTTGTTGCCATGTCAGGCATTATCAAGGAGAATTATTGCCCTGAAAAAAACAGGTGAGTCGGCGAGTGTTTCGCTACGCCTGTTTTTTTTGTGTGTTGGTCAGATATTGACCGGACGGGGGTTCATGTGCCGGAACAAACAAAGATTGGCGCGTTACGCGAGACCGTGGCGGGCGAGCAGCGCATCACGATGACGCCAGATGTTGCTAAACGCTATCAGGCGTTGGGCGCGCAGTTGCTGCTGGAAAAGGGGCTCGGAGCCGATACGTTTCTGCCCGATAGTGCTTTTCCACTGGAAAATTTCGCGGCCTCCGGACGTGAGGTTCTACAGCAAGCGGACATCGTGCTGAAAGTTCAGCCACCGGACACCATTGAACTGGCGGCGATGAAAGAAGGTTCCGTTCTGATTGGCCTGTTGCAGCCCTACTCCGACATCGAGCAAATCAAGGCGCTACAGGCGAAGAAAATCACGGCGTTCGCGATGGAACTTCTGCCGCGAATCACGCGGGCGCAAAGCATGGATATTCTCTCCTCGCAGAGCACAATTGCCGGGTACCAGTGCGTGCTGATCGCGGCGGAACATTGCCCGAAATTTTTTCCAATGCTCACCTATGCAGCCGGAACGATCCGTCCAGCGCGCGTATTAGTCATCGGCGCAGGCGTTGCGGGACTACAGGCCATTGCGACGGCCTGGCGGCTCGGGGCGATGGTCGAGGCTTACGACATTCGTCCTGAAACGCGCGAGCAAATCGAATCCTTGGGCGCCAAGTTTGTGGATACCGGCGTCTCAGCGGTCGGTACAGGCGGTTATGCGCGCGAACTGACCGATGACGAAAAGCGCCAACAAGCCGAAAAACTGGCGCGCGCCGTGGCGCAATGCGATGTGCTGATCACCACTGCGGCGGTTCCGGGCAAACGCGCGCCGCAGATCATCAGTGCGGACATGGTCGCCGCCATGAAACCGGGTGCGGTGATCGTCGACATGGCAGCCGAAACGGGGGGCAATGTCGCGGGAACCGTCGCGGGCGGTAAAGTACGCACGGAGAATCAGACGCTCATCATCGGGCCGACTCACATCGCCAGCCGCATGCCGGTACATGCCTCGGAGATGATCGCCAAAAATCTGTTCAATTTCATCTCCCCTTTCATCAAGGAGGGAACATTGACGCTCGATTGGGAAGACGAAGTGCTCATCGGCACTTGCCTGACCCATGCCGGAGAACTCCGGCACACCGGCGTCAAACAGGCTCTCGGCCTGTAACCGTCGAATAAGCAAGGAATAAGGATTATGGAAGGTTTCGTTGCGGCATATATCTTCATGCTGGCCGCTTTTACCGGTTATGAAGTCATCTCCCGCGTGCCGGTCATTCTGCACACACCTCTGATGTCGGGTTCCAACTTCATTCACGGCGTCGTCCTCGTCGGCGCGATGGTCGCCTTGGGCAACGCCGATACGCCGCTCGAACAAGCCATCGGCTTTGTCGCCGTATTGCTCGGCGCAGCCAATGCCGCAGGCGGTTATGTCGTGACCGAACGGATGCTGGCCATGTTCAAAAACGAAAAGAAAGGAAACTGACCCATGCAGGAAATCCGATGGCTGATCAGCGCAAGCTACTTCATTGCCGCCATTCTTTTCATTTTGGGCCTGAAAAAGATGAGTTCGCCGGTCACGGCGCGTAAAGGCATCGTCTGGGCCGGTTTGGGCATGGTTCTGGCAACCTTGGTGACTTTCCTGACGCCGGGCATGCCGACGGGCAACATCGTCCTGATGACGATTGCGATTGCCATTGGAGGCTCCATTGCCTGGGTTTCCGGCAAGAAAGTCGCCATGACCGACATGCCGCAAATGGTAGCCATCTATAACGGCATGGGCGGCGGCGCGGCGGCGGGGATTGCCGCCGTCGAATTCGCGCGCGGGCACATGGCTGGCACGATGTTGTTTACGCTGGCCACACTGGGCGCTTTGATCGGGTCGGTATCCTTTTCCGGTTCATGCGTAGCGTTTGCCAAGTTGCAGGGTTTGATGAAAAAAGCCTACCGCCTGCCCGCGCAGAACACCGTCAACATCGCCCTGGCCCTGGTGACGCTTGGGCTGGGAATCGCCATCGTCTGGCTTGGTCAGGCAGCCTCTCCCGATCCCATCCATGACTTGTTGTTTGGCAAGGGGCCGTTGGCGGTTCCCCCCTGGCTCCTGGTCGGCTTTTTCATCTGCGCGCTGGCCTTGGGCGTCGTCGTTACGCTGCCGATTGGCGGCGCCGACATGCCGGTGGTCATCTCGCTGTTCAACGCGTTTACCGGGCTGGCGGTCGGCTTTGAAGGCTACGTCATGGGGAATCCGGCGCTGATCATTGCTGGTATCGTCGTCGGCGCAGCTGGTACGCTGCTCACGCAGTTGATGGCCAAGGCGATGAACCGCCCGATCACCAATATCCTGTTCCAGCCGATCAGCGGCGAAGCGCAGGCGAGCGGTACGGTCAACGGTACGATGAAAGAAGTCTCCGCGCTCGACGCAGCGGCGATGATGCACTACGCCAACAAAGTCATCATCATTCCCGGTTACGGCATGGCCGTAGCAGGCGCGCAGCATAAAGTCAGGGAGATGACCGAGTGGCTTGAAAACGCCGGGGTCGATGTCAGATTCGCCATTCACCCGGTTGCCGGACGGATGCCGGGCCACATGAACGTCTTGCTGGCCGAAGCGGGCGTGCCTTACGACAAGATTTTCGATCTGGAAGAAATCAATTCTGATTTCAACCAGGCCGATATCGCGCTGGTCATCGGCGCAAACGACGTGGTCAACCCCGTGGCGCGAACCGACAAGGCCAGCCCGATCTACGGCATGCCGATCTTGAATGCCGATTACGCGTCACAGGTCATCGTCGTCAAACGCGGCCAGGGCGCAGGTTACTCCGGTATCGAAAACGCCCTGTTCTACATGGAAAATTGCCGCATGCTGTACGGCAGCGCCCAAAAAGTCATCGCCGACGTAATCCAGAACCTCAAGACGATGGAATGAGCGGGGCTTGTGCCTCCCCCCATTTCGTCCGCGCCTGCCGCGCTTCTTCAAAAAGCTGCTCAAGCCGTTGGCCGTTGCCGGAGAGCAGCAGGGAGCGGATGAGGGCAAGCTCGCCGAGGTATTGGTCGAGTTCGCCTACGAGCGCCTGACGGTTGGCAAGGCAGATGTCGCGCCACATTTCGGGATGACTGGCGGCAATGCGGGTGAAATCGCGGAAGCCACTGGCGGCATAGGAAAACAATAGCTCGGCGTTGGCGCGTCCTGCGAGTTCATGGACAAGCCCGAAGGCCAACAGGTGCGGCAAGTGGCTGACGGCGGCAAATACACGGTCGTGATCCTGGGGGGGCATGTCGACGACCAACGCGCCGCAGGCCTGCCATGCTTTCCGTACCATCTCAACGGCAGCAGGATCGTTTTCCGGCAACGGGGTCACGACCGTGCGCTTTCCCCGGAAAAGCGCAGTACTGGCGGCTTCTACGCCGCTTTTCTCGGTTCCGGCAATGGGATGCGCGGGGATGATGCGCGACAGTTGGGCATCGAGGTGGTGATAAATGGAGGCCATGACGACGTGCTTGGTACTTCCGGCGTCGGTGACGATGGTCGGCGCTTGCAAGTGAGGAGCCATCGCTTCCATGACCGCGTCGGTCTGGCCTACCGGCATTGCCAGCAGGACGAAATCGGCTCCATCGAGCGCCGAAGCCCAATCCAGGGCAATTTCGTCAATCACGCCAAGCGCCTTGGCGCGTCCGAGCGACTCCCGTGAGCGCCCAATGCCGACCACATGCCCCACTTCTTTCCTGTCGCGCAGCGCGAGCGCGAAGGAACCCCCGATAAGCCCGACGCCGCACACTACCAGTTTGCCGATCAAGGCCATGACGTACTCTCCCCTGTTTCTCTCATTTTTCTCCCGTTTGAGTCACCCCTGCCTGAAGGCCGGGGATTCCTCGATACGGTTTAGGGGAGCCTTCGGCTCCCCGTTACGCTTTGTCTCGCTTGACTCCGCCATAAATGGCGGAGGTTGCGCGAGACACGTGTTCAAGCCAACGCCTGCCGCAACGCCGCGATGAAGCGCGCGTTTTCTTCCGGCAAGCCAATGGAGACGCGCAACCATTCCGGCATGCTGTAACTGGCAATGGGGCGCACGATGACCCCCTGCGCGAGCAGGGATTGGTCGACTCGGGCGGCATCGCCGACCCGGACGGTGACGAAGTTGCCGAAGGATGGTATCCATTCCAGTCCCAATTCGGCAAAGGCCGCCGTCAGTTGAGCCATGCCCCGGCGGTTGTTTTCAGCAACGGCTTCGACGAAATCCTGATCTTCGAGCGCGGCCACAGCGGCGGCCTGCGCCACGGTGGAAGCGTTGAAGGGTTGCCGCACCCGGTTCATGAGGTCAGCGACTTCCGGATGCGCGACACCATATCCAAGGCGCAGCCCCGCCAATCCGTAAGCCTTGCAGAGTGTACGGGAAACCAGCAGGTTGGGAAAACGCGCCACCCAGGCGATAGAGCCGTAGCGCGCTTCAACCGGCAGAAATTCGGTATAGGCCTCATCGAGTACCACCAGCACATCCTGCGGCACGCGGGCGATAAAGGCTTCGATTTCGTTGCCCGGCAGGAAAGTCCCAGTGGGATTGTTGGGATTGGCGATGAAAACGATGCGGGCGGTCTGGTCGATGGCTGAGAGCATCGCGTCGAGGTCATGGCCGTAGTTTCTGGCAGGGACCTGGATGCAGCGCGCGCCGCGCGCAATCGTCGCCAGAGGATAGACCGCAAACGAATACTGGGCGAAAACCGCCGACGCGCCGGGTGAAAGAAACGCCTGAGTGGCGATTTCAAGCACATCGTTGGAACCGTTGCCAATCACCAGTTGCGACATGTCCACGCCGTATTTCCGAGCCAGCGCCGCTTTGAGCGCGAAGGCGTTTCCATCCGGGTAGCGGGCGGCGTCTTCCAGCGCGGCAACCGCTGCCGCCTTGGCTTTCGGACTCATCCCAAACGGATTTTCATTGGACGCGAGCTTGACGATTTCCGATTCGGGGATGCCGGTTTCGCGCGCCAGCTCGGAAACGGGCTTGCCCGGCTGGTATGGCGACAGGGAACGGACATAGGCAGGGGCGCAGTTTGCGATGCAGACACTCATTGCTTGTGTTCCTGGTAGTTTGAGTTTGGCGTTCATCCGGCGACGGGATACGATCCCAGTATCTTGAGAAAAGCTGCCCGTTCCCTCAATTCCGCCAGCGCGGCAGCCACCGAAGCGTCGTCCCGGTGGCCGATGAGGTCAATGTAAAACACGTATTCCCACATCCCGTCTGGTGCGGGGCGCGATTGCAGACGCGACATATCGACGCCGTGGCGCGCGAGGGGCTCCAACAAATCGAACACGGCTCCCGGACGATTGGGGGCGGAACACACGAGCGAGGTTTTATCCTGACCGGAAGGGTTCGCGCTGTGATGGGAAATGACGAGAAAGCGGGTCGAATTGCCAGGATCGTCTTCGATGTTCGTGGCGAGTTTACCAAGCCCGTAAAGATCCGCTGCCGCCTCCCCGGCAATGGCGCAGGACTCAGGGTCTTCCGCCGCCATGCGCGCCGCCTCGGCATTGCTCGCCACAGGAACCCTCGGCAAGTGGGCGAGGTTGCCATTGAGCCATTCATGGCATTGGGCAAGCGATTGCGCGTGTGAATAAAGCCTGCGTATCGCGCCAATTTCCGAAGCATTTGAAAGCAGATGATGATGAATGCGTAGTTGCACTTCGCCGCAAACCTGGAGCGAATGCGCGAGCAGCAGGTCCAACGTACTGCCAACCGCGCCCTCGCTCGAATTTTCGACCGGCACGACGCCGTAATGCGCGTGGTTCGATTCTACGGCGCGGAAAACTTCGTCGATGGAGGCTTGCGGCAGGAAGGTCGGCGCGGAACCGAAATGGCGGCGGCTAGCACTCTCGGAAAACGTCCCCGCCGGACCGAGATAGGCCACCTTGAGCGGCAATTCCAGTGCGAGGCAAGCCGACATCACTTCGCGGAAAATCTGCCGTATCGCGCCTTCCGGGAGAGGTCCAGGGTTGAGTTCGGCAATCCCACGCAAGACCTGCGCCTCGCGCTCAGGGCGGTAAGGAAAACCCGCTTCGCCATGGCGCGATTTGATTTTGCCGACTTCCTGCGCACAGTGGGCACGGCGGCTCAGGAGATCGAGCATCTGGCAGTCGATGCTGTCGATTTCCGCTCGCAAGCCGGAAAGTTCGGTATGCAAAGTCGAATTCATAGTAACGGCGTTAAAAGCATAAGTATAATTGTCGTTTGCTTCCAATTTATAGAGACTCTCTATGTTCTCCGCACAAAACACGCTGGCCAAGGCCGACCCTGAATTGTGGGCCGCCATGCAGGCCGAAAACCTCCGTCAGGAAGATCACATCGAACTGATCGCTTCCGAAAACTACGTCTCCCGCGCGGTCATGGAAGCGCAGGGTTCGCAACTCACCAACAAGTATGCCGAGGGTTATCCCGGCAAGCGTTATTACGGCGGTTGCGAGCATGTTGACGTCGTCGAGCAGATTGCCATCGACCGGCTGAAGGCGCTTTTTGGTGCGCAGGCCGTCAATGTGCAGCCAAACTCCGGTTCGCAAGCTAATCAGGCGGTACTGATGGCCTTTGCCAAACCGGGCGACACCATCATGGGCATGAGCCTGGCCGAAGGCGGACACCTCACCCACGGCATGCCGCTCAACATATCCGGCAAATGGTTCAACGTCGTCGCCTACGGGCTTGACGCAAAGGAAGTCATTGACTACGCGGCAATGGAGGCGCTGGCACGCCAGCAGAGACCAAAAATCATCATCGCGGGCGCATCCGCCTATTCGCTGAAAATCGATTGGGCGCGCTTTGCGAAGGTGGCCAAAGAAATCGGCGCAATTTTTTGGGTAGACATGGCGCACTATGCCGGACTCGTCGCCGCCGGGTTCTATCCCAACCCCGTGCCGCACGCCGATGTAGTGACTACTACCACCCATAAAACCCTGCGCGGCCCGCGCGGCGGCGCAATCCTGATGCGCGCTGAACACGAAAAAGCGATTAATTCCGCGATTTTCCCCGGCCTGCAAGGCGGCCCGTTGATGCACGTCATCGCCGGCAAGGCGGTATGCTTCAAGGAAGCGGTCACCCCCGCGTTCCGCCACTACCAGGAACAGGTCATCGCCAATGCCCGTGTCATGGCGCGCGTACTCAGCGAAGAACGGGGCATGCGAATTGTCTCGGGTCGGACGGAAAGCCACGTTTTCCTCGTCGACCTTCGCGCGAAAAACATCACTGGCAAGGCTGCAGAAGCGGTATTGGGTCAGGCGCACATCACCGTCAATAAAAACGCTATTCCGAAAGACCCGCAAACCCCGTTCGTCACCTCGGGCATCCGTATCGGCTCGCCTGCAATGACCACGCGCGGCTTCACCGAGATCGAAGCGGAAAAAACCGCCCACTTGGTTGCCGATGTGCTCGATGCGCCGGAGGACGCATCGGTCATCGAAAAAGTGCGTACAGAGGTCGCGGCGCTCTGCGCGCGTTTCCCGGTGTACGGCAAATAGGCTTCACGCCACCTATACGGTGAAATGCCCATTCTGCGGTGATCCCAACACCCAGGTCACCGATTCCCGTGAAAACGACGACGGCGACATCGTACGCCGTCGTCGTCGCTGCCCGCGTTGCGACAAACGTTTTACCACTTACGAGCGCATCGACCTCAAGATGCCGCATATCGTCAAGCGCAACGGCAACCGTAGCGAATACGAACGCGACAAGCTCCTCGCTAGCATGCAGCTTGCTCTACGCAAGCGCCCGGTGACAACCGAGTTGCTTGAGGCTGCCGTAGACCGCATCGAAGCGAAATTGTTGGCTGTCGGCGAAACCGAAATTCCGAGCGCACAGATTGGCGACTTGGTGATGAAAGAGCTCAAGAAGCTCGATAAGGTTGCCTACATCCGTTTTGCCTCGGTTTATCGCAACTTTGCCGATGCCGACGATTTTTCCAGCCTCGTCCGCGAAGTGCAGCCGCAACCCCGCCCTCGCCGCCGCGAAACCGATCTGCCCGACAAGCCAGAACATGACCTTTTCGACGACTGACCGCGATGCGATGGCGCGCGCGCTCGCGCTTGCCGAACAGGGACTCGCCACGACCACGCCCAACCCACGGGTAGGCTGCGTGATCGCGCGCGACGGCGCAATCGTTGGCGAAGGCTGGCATCATCGCGCGGGCGAACCGCATGCCGAAATACTGGCGTTATCCGCTGCCTTCGAGCCCACGCGCGGTGCGACAGCCTATGTCACGCTGGAGCCGTGTTCCCATTTTGGCCGTACCCCGCCCTGCGCCGACGCCCTCATCGCCGCTGGGCTGTCGCGCGTCGTCGTTGCGATGGAAGACCCCAATCCAAAAGTCGCCGGACGAGGGCTGAACAAGTTGCGTGCCGCAGGTATCGAGGTCGATTGCGGCCTTCTCGCCGACGAAGCGCGAGAACTCAACGTCGGATTCGTCTCGCGCATGACGCGCAACCGTCCTTGGTTGCGGCTCAAGGTTGCCGCCACCCTCGACGGCAAAACCGCGCTGGAAAACGGCCTCAGCCAATGGATTACCGGGTCGGAGGCCCGCGCCGACGGCCACCGCTGGCGCGCGCGCGCCTGTGCCATCCTCACCGGCATTGGAACCGTCAAGGCCGATGACCCGCAACTCGCCGTCCGTGACCATCCCTGTGAACGCCAACCCCTACGTATCCTCCTTGACCCCCGTTTGGAAGTAGCCCCCGCTGCCCACATCCTTCAGGGTGCACCCACGCTCATTGTCACCGCTGTCGACAACGACGAAGCTCGCGCACGGCAACTCGCCGCGTCCGGCCACCGCATCCTTTCCCTGCCCTCGCCGGATGGGTACGTCGATCTCCATGCTCTGATGCGCGAACTGGCAAAGCTCGAACTCAACGAAATCCATGTGGAAGCCGGAGCCACCCTCAACGGCGCGTTGCTTGCCGCCGGATATGTAGATGAGCTTCTGCTTTACCTCGCACCCCTGGCCGTCGGAAATGCCGCGCGCGGGATTTTCAATCTCCCTGCCCTCACCGCGCTTGATGAGGCGGTGAGGTTTGAGATTCGGGAGTGTGTGAGGGTGGGCGGGGATTTGCGGGTGGTTGCGAGGGCAACATGAAGGAAAACAAATCCCCACCACCACGGCTACCTAATCTAACCACGGAGTACCAGACAATTCGGGCTCCGCTTCAAGTAGCGATATTTCTGCGCCTGTTTTGTTCCTAATGGAACGCACAATATCCAGAAAGGTTTTTTCAGTCCATTGTTCTTGAGTGCCTATTGTGGCATCAACCAAACTTTGACTGATCTGAAAAAGACCTCCCTCTTCTTTTGAGAGCACTGCATACAGATCAAGATGATACCCATCTGCATACGGGAAAAGGCATGCGGTCAATCTCAGTACGCTACCACCGCCAGATCTCCCTCGTGTATCCCGTACAGCTTGTGCAGTCCAACTAGCCTCCTCGCATTTCGCGACACGCATACCAACGCCTGCAGCACCTCCCGCAAGCGCAGCTAAACGCGTACCCCTGAAAGGCTCTTCCAATCTGAAACGTCCCGCTTTCTCAGGAAGCTCGCCAGACGACGGGATAGGGGTCGTTTCCTGAGCGTTATTCACATTTCGACCAAGGCCTTCACTCGCAGCCTTTGAGACGGCTTTACGGTCAACCGTTGTTTTTATGTCGAATATCCGATAGTACTCGACTGTTTTGGTTTTTTTCGCAAGATAGTTGTTGGTTGCGCCACATCCGGTAACAGCTAATACCACTGCGGCTACTAAAAAATAGTTTCTCATTTACCCCCTCCTTCATCGACGAAATACAGAAAACAATCTCTGAAAATATCCTGATATGGGATATTTTCAAATAAGTCTTACCGTGTGTCAACATGAGTTACACATGGTCATCATCTCAATCGCTCTTGCGCGAAAAGCTGCGGGAAATGCGTATGCGCTCAGGCTTTACGCAAGTGCAACTCGCGCAGCATCTCGGTAAACCTCAGAGCTATGTAAGCAAAGTTGAAACCGGCGAGAGAAGATTGGACTTCCTGGAAACTCGGGATTATTGCTTGGCATGCAAACAGGATTTCATATCCTTCGTCAAGACAATGGAAACATTTTTGATTCAAAACAAATAATAAAAACAAACAACCTAAACACCTATGGAACCCCACCTTCACCGCCCCAGGCGGCAGCCATTCGCGCAGGTTTTCAGTGCGGGCTTCGGAAATTAAGAAAAAGGAGGCTCGAAAAGCCACTATTTGCATGGTGTGGCTCATATAATCAGCGGATGCGAATCGCCGCCATACACGGCGCTTGACACGCGCACGGGGGAAAAAATGAACCTTGAAAAAGTAATTTTCGGTTTCTTCATCCTGCTCGCCGCCACGCTGAATTTCGGCTTTTTCCTCGGCCCGATAGGAGACCCCGCCGCGCATGATGTCTATGAGCTGTTCGGCGCAATCGTCATCAGCCTGATCGCCACCATGCTCAAATTCGGCGACCGTACCCAGATCGGCGCGGTTCACCTTGCCACCAGCCTGGTAGCCGACCTTCAGTTGATCGCCGCCGCGCTCGTATGGGGCTACGCGACCCATATCGCCGGTCACGATCCACTCACCCCGGTTGAGATGGCAAGAGTGGTTTCGCTGTCGGGCGGCGCGTTTCTCGCCAACGCGGTTTCGGTCACGATGCTGGTGACTGAAACCATGATGCAGCGGCGCTGAAAAAAGTGCCCACGCTGCCAAACGCGCCAGCGGAGCGCCACCAGAGCATTTTCCTGATGATCATCCGGCGCCTGCGTGCGCCATTGATCCTGCTCATCGTCATCATCTCGGTCTCGGTGCTCGGCCTCACTCTGGCTCCCGGCCCGGTCATCGACGGCCAGCCGCGCAATTTAAGCTTTTTCCAGGCGTTCTATTTCATCAGCTATACGGCCACCACGATCGGCTTCGGTGAAATTCCCTATGCCTTTTCAGACCAACAGCGCCTTTGGATTGTGTTCTGCATCTACATGTCGGTTGCCGGTTGGGCCTATACCCTGGGAACCGTGTTCGCGCTGCTGGCCGACCGCAACCTTCGGCAGACCATTGCGCTGATGCGCTTCAGGCGCGCGGTACTCCACATGAGCGAGCCTTTCTACCTCGTGTGCGGCTACGGCGAAACCGGGCGGCTGATTTGTCAGGCGCTCAACCGGCGAAGATTCCGCATGGTCGTCGTCGAGATCGACGAAACCCGCGCCGGTGAAATCGACCTTTCCGACTACGATGCCGATGTGCCCGCGCTCGCGGCGGACGCAAGCAACCCGGACACATTGCAACAAGCCGGACTCACGCACCCGAACTGCGTCGGGGCTATCGCCGTCACCAATGACGACGACGCCAACCTGGCCATCTCGATTGCCGCCCGCCTGCTCTCCCCCCACCTGCCCGTCGTGGCAAGAGCCGAAACGCGGGAAGCCGCCGCAAACATGGCTGCGTTCGGAACCGCCCACATCATCAACCCGTTTGAAACGTTCTCCGAAACCCTGGCCTTGGCATTGCGCGCCCCGGCAACATGGCATTTACTCGGCTGGCTCACTGGCCTACCCGGCGCGCCTACCGAGCGCCGACGCGAACCGCCGCGCGGAACCTGGATACTGTGCGGATACAACCGCCTTGGCCGCTTGCTCATCAAGGCATTGGACGCCAACAAATCGCTCGTCACCGCCATCGACCACCAACCTCGGAGCGACCCACCCTTCCCTCACTCCTGGGTGCAGGGCAACGCCTCCAGCCGTGAAACCCTTGAAGCTGCCGGAATACGGGAAGCGGTCGGGCTGGCAGTCTGTACCGACTCGGACGTCAACAACCTGTCCATCGCCGTCACCGCGCACGAACTCAACAAAAACCTGTTCGTGCTCATTCGCCAGAACCACATTTCCAATCACGCGCTGTTCGAGGCGCTCAAATCCGATCTCGCATTCGTCCCGAGCGAAATCATCGCCCATGAATGCCTGTCCATCCTCAGTACCCCTTTGCTGGCCCGCTTTCTTGCCGATATCCACAAACGCAACGACGAAGAATGGTGCGCCTGGCTGTTCGACCGCATGGCCTGCCGCCTGGGAACAATGGCGCCTGAAATATGGAGCGAGCGCATCAATCTCACGCGCGCACCCGCCCTGTACAGGCGGCTGATGCGCGGGGAGACCATCGTTCTCGACCAGCTTTTGCGCTCATATGCCAACCGCTACGAATTCCTCGCCTGCGAGGTGCTCTACATCGCGCGCGACAATGGCAACAAACTCGCCGTTCCCGCCTCCTCAACGCGAATCCTCCCCGGCGACGAATTCCTGCTGGCCGGCCGCCCCGGCGCGCGCAGCGCCTTCGATCACAACATCAGCAACGACCATGCCCTCGCCTACATCCTGACCGGAAACGACACACAACGCGGCTGGATATGGAGCAAACTCGCGCCCAGGCAGACGCGGGAAGGGGCGAGTCATTTGCGGTAAATTACAGATCAACAGATCATGCACCTTATTTGTTTGTAGTAATTCATTTTCATGTTGCAAGCTAAATGGCAACATGCTAAAGTGCTTCGGTATGGTATTTGCAATGGCATTATGCTTGGTGTCATCCTAACTTGATGAAGGAGTGATTCGTATGTTAGTCAAAAATCCACTGGAAAGCCTCGTGTCCGTATCAATGAATGAAGCCAAGTCGCGCGGACTATCGAATTGTGCAATCTACTGGCGTTCCCGAAGCCTTATGATGGTGGTTTTCGCGCTGACTATCGTACTTATGATGTTTATGACAGCATGCAGCAACAAAAAGCCTATTGAAGCCAATATGTATCGAGAGAAACTTGAAAAAATGGGTTATCAAGTCGTTGATATTACCGACCAATATCATAATAAAGAGCCTAGCATCTTAAAAGTGTTAGGAAATGAGTCAAACGGCCTTCATATGGAGTTTTTTGAAATTGATACTATGGATCATGCTACCGGGCTTTTCAACGTAAATAAACAAAAGGTGGAGTCATATAAAGGCTCAGTCTCAGCAACTACATCTGTGAGTATAGGTGATTACCGAAAATACACATTAAAAACAGCAGAGAAATATTATGCTATTGTGCAGATCGGAAAAACACTCATATATTCTTACTGTGATAAATCAAACTCTGAAAAGCTGGATGCCATTCTAAAAGATCTGGACTACTGACATCTGTTTCCCTGCTCGCCTGCGCTGGAACCAGCAGCAGCGCGCCTGGATATGGAGCAAACTCGCGCCCAGGCAGACGCGGGAAGAGACGAATCATTTGCGGTGAGCAGATGCCATGCTGCTATTCGTAGTGTTTCACGAGCAAATCATGACGCACAAAATTTAAGGATCCCCTGCATAACCCCCTTTGATGGATTGCTTCGTCACTTCGCTCCTCGCAATGACGGGTAAGAAATGAGTGTCATTGCGAGCGAAGCGAAGCAATCCAAGCTTGTTCAGGGTTTTCTTAATGTAACGGCCAAAACCAAGTTTCACGCGCATTAAAATAACAGCCAGAATTGCATATTCCTGTCGGTTCATACAAATCTATATGACCGCCCCCATAGTTTGGAATTGTATGGAAGAAAATAACGCCGTGCTGGGTTCCTATATCATTTAACGCTTTTGCTCCATCCAAAAATACTTGAGGCTTGCCAAACAAATGTGGACGCCGCAATTCATCCGCCAATCGAATAGCACCCATCTCCACAAAACGACCTTTGAAGCGGCCATCCTTCACAAGAAGACGTCCATTGAAATGCACATTGGCATTCAATAAAGCCAAACTCATACGAATAGCACAAGTATTTTCAAATTGAGGATTTTGAGCATACAATTTATCAAAATAATAGCCAATCTCCTTATAAACATCTTCTTTACTTTTGAACGAAGACATCCATTCCAGTGAAGAATAATGTCCGGACTTCAAAACATGATAAAGCGGCTTCATTATTTACCTCCACATGGACGATGTGCTCTTAGAATATCGGTAATAACGTGTGCTGCTCGCTCATCGTAGCGCGACTTGTCAACTTTTCTCAGCAAGGTATAAAAGGAACTGATAAGTTCACTGGATTTAACTAACTGAAAGCTGCACCATTCTTTTTTTTCTGTTGCATCAATAACACCGTAAAGATAAACAAGTGCTTGACGACGCAACACAGCATCTTCACCCGTATAGGCTCCCATATAATCACCAAATGTCAGTCTGTTATTCGCATAAAAAATTTCATCTGCCCACGCAACCTTAGAGACAATCAACAAAGCAGCAAAAAACAGAGCTATCCGATTGAGGAGAATTTTTTTCATGGTATCCATCCCTGAGACATATATACATCGTGACATAACAATAATCACACGTCAAGTCGATTAGCTAAAAAATGACAATAAGACTCATAAATATTCCCATGATTACCGTAGCCATCGACTTGATATGTACAAATCAAGTATTCCCCTGTTCCTCTGACACCGCACCCGAACCAACAGTAGCACGCCTGAGACGGTCGCCAATGGCTTGCCAAGCCGAACCGGCGGGAACTTCTTCGACAAGAATGACATCCGCGCCCAAGGCATCCAACGCGCGCAAATTTGCGTAAAGCTCGCGCGCATAGGCGGCTGGTTCAGGCACGGCGGTTTGCCAGTGGCAAACGAGGCTGACATCGTGTAGCGCACAAGCACTATGAGCAAGTACCGCAACCCGCCGCCCGACGCGAACAAGGCGCGTGATCTCCTCGGACAACGCGCCGGATTCCACCTGCCGCAGTGGCGTAAGCGGCGCGTAATGCGCGTCCAACGACCCGGAAACACGCGGCATTTCATGCGTCTCATGACCCATCCCTGCCCTGCCGCGCACACATGGCAAAACGCCGGTTGTGCGGGCAATGTCATCGGGGCTGATTGCGCCGGGGCGCAGAATTTCGGGCATGCCGCGCGAAAAATCGACAATCGTGGATTCAATGCCCACCGTGCAAGGCCCGCCGTCAAGAACCATTGAAACCTTATTGCCCAACTCTTCCCGCACATGCGCCGCTGTCGTGGGGCTGACGCGCCCGAAGCGGTTGGCGGACGGCGCGGCAATCCCGGCGGCTCCGGGCGCGCGCGCGGCCGCAAAAGCATCAAGCAATTCCAGCGTGAGCGGATGCGCGGGAACGCGCAAACCCACCGTATCCTGCCCGCCGGTCACGGCCAGGGGAACCCAGGGCTGTTTCTTCAGAATCAAGGTTAGCGGGCCGGGCCAGAACGCGGCGGCCAAATCCCACGCGCCCTGCGGAATGCCTTCCGCCCATTGCGCGAGAGAGGCCGCATCGGCAAGGTGCACGATCAGCGGATGGTCGGCGGGTCGGCCCTTGGTGGTGAAAATCCTGGCGACGGCTTCCGGATTGGCAGCATCCGCCCCAAGGCCGTAAACGGTTTCGGTTGGCAGCGCCACAAGCTCGCCAGCCAGCAAATGTACAACGGCTTTTTTGATGATCGGAGAAGCCATCAACCGATACCCATCTCCCGCCGCGCAGCCAGCGCCGTATCCAGCGCCTCATCCAGCCTGTCGCCGACAACGGTGAAATGCCCCATCTTGCGGCCGGGGCGAGCCCGACGTTTTCCGTAAAGATGCAGTTTCAGATTCGGGACGGCGTAAAGCGCATTCCAGTCCGGTTCACGGGCTTCGCCCACCGCGTCGAACCAGCAATCACCGAGCAAATTGACCATCACCGAAACGGAATGGGCGCGCGGGTTGTGCAAAGGCAGGCCGCACAGCGCGCGCACCTGCTGCTCATACTGGCTCGCCGTACAGGCATCCAACGTGTAATGCCCGCTGTTGTGCGGGCGCGGAGCCATTTCATTGACGAAAACCCGGCCTCCGCTCACGAAAAACTCCACCGCCAGCACCCCTATATAACCGAGCTTTGCCGCGATTCGTCCCGCAATGTCCCGCGCCTCGTCGGCCAGCGCCGCCGCCACTCTGGCCGGGGCGATGGAAACATCCAGGATTCCGCGCGTATGCTGATTCTCCGCCACAGGAAAACACCGCGTCTGCCCCTGCGCGTCACGCGCAAGCACCACGGACACTTCGCAGTCGAGCACGAGCCTTTTTTCCAGCACCGCTGCTTCGCCCCGAAAAGTCCGATACGCCGCCAGCGCAGCCTCACGGCTCTCCACCACCACTTGCCCCTTGCCGTCGTAACCGAAGCGGGCAACCTTCAGGATGCCGGGGAAAAGATCGGGGTTCGCTGCTTCGATGTCCGCATCACTCAGAACAACGGCGAAAAGGCCATGCGGGAACCCGTTATCGCGCAGAAACGTCTTTTCAGCGATGCGGTTCTGGCAAACCCCCACCGCGCCCGCTGAAGGATGAGCCGGAATTTTCGCCGCCAGAGATGCCAGCGTCGCGGCGGGCACATTCTCAAACTCTGTCGTCACTGCCGCGCAGTGCTCAGCAATCTCCGCAAGCGCGTGGGCGTCATCGTAAGCCGCGCACAAATGCCGGTCGGCGATGCGCCCGGCGGGACACTCCGCGTCCGGGTCGAGCACCCAAACGGCATAACCCATCTCATGCGCGGTGGCAACGAAAAAACGGCCCAACTGGCCGCCGCCCAACATGGCAAGTGTGGCGGGAGGGAGAATCATGGCAATCAATGCGTAACCGGGGTCGGGCAAATCGGCTGGATAGCCAAGCGTAACCCCATGGCGCGTAGGATCGCGGTCAGGCTCTTGACCTCCGGATTACCCTTCTCCGACAGCGTACGATAGATCTGATTGGGGTTCAGTTCGGCCGACTTGGCCACGCTTCTCACGCCACCGAAGGCTTCGGCCATCTGGCGCAAGGCAATCAGCAGTTCGCCTTGCTCACCATCCTCAAGGATATTGTTCAGCAACTCGACCGCATAGGCGGGGTCGTTACGGAACACTTCGGCCATCACCGTGTCGTGTGCCCGGTCTCTCATCGTCCAATCTCCTATTCATTGCTCGCACTTGCTCGCGCCCCTTAGCGAAGATGCCGCGACCGCTCTGGTCGAGATAGTGCCGTATCTGCTGCATGTCCGACAGCATCGTTTATAAACGATATTTTGTCAAAATCTTGCAAAGTGAGACACTACAAACACTCGATATTCTATTGTGGTTCAGAATGCTTCCCGAAAAAAACCCTTCTTCCGGCGCTTCGGCAAAGCTCGTTGCAGTTGAACTTGCCAGTCTGCGTCACCGTCTGGCGAGTATGGTGTACGAATTGCTGCTGCTCTTCGGTGTGCTTGCCGTCGGCTTTTTACTTCCGTGGGCAATCCTGAGCGCACTAATGGATTTGAAGGATTCTCCCGCTTGGGCGGGGGTGCTTGAGTTGCTGTACCTTTTTGCCTTGCTGGGTGCTTATTTTGTTTATCACTGGCGTCATGGGCAGACGTTGGCGATGCGTACCTGGCACCTTCAGGTCGTGACTACAGGGGGAAGCCTTCTTTCGTGGAAGCGCGCCAGCCTGCGTTACGCGCTGGCCTGGCCTTCGGCGCTGTGCTTCGGGGTCGGCATTTTCTGGGCTTTTTTCGACCTCGACAATCTTTTCCTGCACGACAGGCTGGCAGGTACAAGGGTGGTGAGTTTGCCGAAGGGATAGGGGCAGCCTGAATCTGGTGACAACTTACTTTCGTAAGTACTGGACGGTTGCCAGGGGCAAAAACAGGGCAAACGGCGAGTCTGGCAAAGCGATGAAGCCATGATATCGGTAAAAGGCCGCCGCTGCCTTGTCCTTCGCGTTTGTAGTTGTTGGGGCGACATACCGGAATCGAACCGGTGACCACCAGAGCCACAATCTGGTGCTCTACCAACTGAGCTAATGCCGCCGCCGCAAGGACTTTGCCAACGCGAAGCCCGCAAACCATATGGCCTGCCCGGCAGGGATCGAACCTGCAACCCCCGGCTTAGAAGGCCGGTGCTCTATCCAATTGAGCTACGGACAGTCGATCTCCGAGGACAGACGGGGTGAGCTGGTCGGGGTGGAGGGATTCGAACCCCCGACATCTTGCTCCCAAAGCAAGCGCGCTACCGGACTGCGCTACACCCCGAGAAACGTGTATTTTGCCGTGACTTCCACTCACCGTCAAATATATCTCGGAAAGGGCGCTCGGCCAAAAGGACCGAACCGGACGATCTCTGCGACTGTTGTAAATGGGAACCTTAGATACGAACTGATACCTCCACCACTGCATTACCCAATGGCATATCCACTCCCTCCGACTTCTCTCCCATATTTCCTGTATCAAGGAAATAGTATCTCTATATACCCACAACAGAAATACTTACGGCATTCTCTATGCCATTTTTTGTTCTTATTAAATATATCGTCGGCATTCGATATGATGCTGATTTTGTAACGCTTTGTAAGGAATGCGGATGGACGTCAGATTCGCGGCTATAGTTACATCAGCCCACATTCATGAACCATCAGAGGACGCAAAATGAAAACACAATTTCGCATTTCCACCTGGCTCCCGATTCTACCGCTTTGTTTATTACTGTCTGCCTGCACTTCATGCCGCGACTACTGTGAGTATGGGGATGGCATGGATGAGTACGGTACGACCTACCACTATTATGAAGACGACGATTGGAGGTATTCAGGGCACAGGGGCACGCCCCATCGCTCATCTCAGCACCGGGACAGTCGACGCACCCAAAACAACAACTCACGAAACGGTCGCTATTTGGCTCCAGCAGCGCCCGCTCCCTCCCATGATGGGTACGCACCATCGCCAGCCCCTCGGCGCAATGAGCCACCCCAGGCAAGCAGGCCGAGCCGTGAATCTCCCGCGCCTTCTTATTCCCCCGAAAGAAGCTCTTCATCGCCTTCTTCTCAGCGCAGCGAACCATCCCAAGCAAGCAGGCCGAGCCGTGAATCTCCGGCACCTTCTTATTCCTCCGAAAGAAGCTCTTCATCGTCCTCCTCTCAGCGTAGCGAGTCATCCCAGGCAAGCACGCCGAGCCGAGGATCTTCATCGTCTTCTTCTTCCTCCGAAAGAAGCTCTTCATCGTCCTCTTCTCAGCGGGAGGAGAGTTCGGGAGGCAGCCATCGGAAACGTTGATTTATCAAATAATGAAGCGGGCAAGGGGCTGAAGCCCTTGCCCTTGTGCTACTGCACTCGATAAGCGGGAGAGGATGCCTTTGAGGGGCTGGGTGGTCGTAGCGTGCAGGTGGCGAGAAGCGCCGGAGTGATGCGGCGCTCGACGTATGTTTATGTCAAATACTGAAATGCGAAACATGCTCCCGTAGCACCTGAGCCAGTTGTTCCAGTTCCGATGCACACTGCGCCGATTCCTTTGCAATATGAGTGTTCTGATCGGCCATTGTGGTGATCTTCTCGATGTTGCGGGAAATTTCAGTAATGACTAACGATTGTTCCGTGAGCGTGTGTGAAATGTTTGTGACTGCCGCCGTGACCTGACTGGCGCTCTGGCGGATAGTGACAATACTTCCGCCTGCCTGGCTAGCGTAGGAAACGCCTTCCTCGACTTGGCGCACACCTTCTTCCATACTGGCGACGGCATTGGTCGTCCCATCGAGGACGCGTCGGATCGAAGCGCTGATTTCCTGCGTCGAGCTTGATGTGCGTTCGGCAAGCTTTCTCACTTCGTCGGCAACAACAGCAAAACCGCGCCCCTGTTCACCGGCGCGCGCAGCCTCGATCGCCGCGTTCAGCGCCAGCAGGTTTGTTTGATCGGCAATCTCGCTGATCACGTTGACGATGCTGGAAATGGCCTGCGATTCCTGCCCCAGCGCACTGACAGCACTAGAAGCGGTTCGCACGGTATCAGCAATGCGCGTCATGCTGTCCGAGGCCTGCTGAATGACCACAGTGCCTTCGCTGGAAATATTGTCGGAATCGAGTGATATCTGGTTCGCTTCTTTGGCGCTGTCGGAAACATTTATGATGCTGGCGTTCATTTCTTCGACGCTGGAAGCCATCGTCGCAGCGGAATCGCTTTGCTGCGCCGATTGGGCGACAACATCGTTGGCGGTACTCACCAGGCGTTCGGCGCTACCGGCCAGTTGCTGCGCGGCGTTCTGGATATCGCTCAACGCAGAACGCATCTTGTCGGCCATGATGTTGGTAGCCGCCATCAAGCGCCCCACTTCATCATTACCATGCTCTGGGATCGAGATATTCAGACGGCCCTCGGCGATTCTCTCCATCGCGGTAACGGCTTCCTTCAGCGGCCGCGCAACCCAACGCTGCGAGGAAATGAAAACGACGGCGAAGAGCAATGCACACAGTACGATAGCGCCGACGATAAAGTTATTACGCGCGTTGACGGCATTTTCGGCCATATCCTCCCTATAAAGGCTGGAGGCAATGACCCAGTCCCATTGAGGAATGGCATTGAAAACCACGATTTTTTCACGCACATTGCTGCCGTCTGCATCGCCAAACTTGTACGGCAAAACACCGTTTTTCTGTTCGACGATGGCACGGATATAGGCAAAGCCGTCAGCATCCTTTTCGTCGTACATATTTTTTCCTTCGTGCGTCGGGTGCACGACCATCGTCCCAGAATCCTTTCCGGCTTCGAGCACGAACATATAACCATTTTTGCCGAGTTTGACTTCCCGGATATTCCGCCGTAGCGAAGCCATCTCCTCGGTAAAGTCGAAACCGGCGAAAAGCGCGCCGACGACATTGCCGGAGGCGTCCTGCACCGGCAGGTAATGGGTCATGTAATCGCGCTTGAAAAGAACCGCCTTGCCCGTGAAAGGCCTGTTCGCCATCAACGCAGCATACGCCGGATGCTCGTGATCGAGCTTCGTCCCGATGGCGCGCTCACCGTTTTCTTTTTTCAACGACGTGGTGACGCGGATGAATTCGTCACCGTCACGCACGAAGATGGTAGCGATGGCATCGCCCGACTCGGCAAAATGATCGACAACGTCAAAATTGAGGTTCAGCGCCACGTTGCCCGCTCTGAGTACCGGGGTTTGTTCTCCGGCAACGGCAATATGTTGCGTCGCATCGAGCGTGTAGACGGATGACAGTGACTTTTTCAGGACTGAAGCCATTCTTGTGACATGATTTTCCAGTGTTTCGTCATAGACCTGGATCATGTTCAGCGTCTGTTGGTTGATCTGTTGCACCGTATTGGTATGGTCTTCGATGGTAGTTCGCTCCAGCCATCCGGTCAGCCAGGTAATGGCAACGGTAAACGACACGACCAGCGCGACGAGTTGAACGACGTTGAGCTTGGCCGCAATCGACCAGTTGCTGAAAAAAGTCTTCGATACCACGACCTGTCTCCTCAATTCCGAATCGCCTTACCATCAATGATGGGAGTTGCGCCCAATTCACGCTCAACCTGATGCGGGAGCTTTTTCTCACCGTGCAAATTCAGCAAAAACCTCTTGTCGATAGAAGGTTTCTATCATAAGAATGCCATATTCAATGAGAAATACGTCATGACGGCATGCGACCGATGGAACCGGGCGGAACGAAACTCAAAGCCGCAGCAGGGCGGCTCCGTACCCGGTTCAGTTCTCGGCGGAAACGAACTTGACGATGGCGAGCGCGATGTTGTCGCCGTTGCCTTTGGAGCGCTTACGAGCCAAGTCGAGCAAGCGTTGCGCCGCTTCGCCAGCAGGTAGGCTGACCAGCGTATCGGCCAGTTCCTCGTCGGAGAAGAAGCTCCACAAACCGTCCGAACAAAGCAGGAAGTGATCCCCGGCTACCACGCTGTCACAACCGCCCGCCTCGATCAGCGGCGTACGGTCTCCGCCCAGGCAGGAAACCAGCACATTACGCTGCGGATGGTGGAGCGCCTCTTCTGCGGTCAGTTTTCCCCGGCGCTGCAATTCCCCGACCAGCGAATGATCCTTCGTACGCAGTATTACCCTGCGATTGCGAAAATGATAGAGACGCGAATCGCCACAATGTACCCAACATACCCGCCCCCGGTAGAGCATGAATGCCACGATTGTGCTGTGCGGATCCTGCTCGCTGGTAAATCGGCTCAGCCGAATGGACGAATGCGCGTTCTGAACCAGCGTGTTCAGTAACTGCCCTGGCTGCTCGGTCGCCGGAGAAAAGGCTTCAAGGTTCTGTTGAGCCGCAAGGACGATCTGTTCGGCGGCCATCGCGCCGCCGCTATGCCCGCCCATACCATCGGCCAGCGCAATGAGCAACGCGCCGGGATGCGTCGGATGAGTCAATATGGCGACACGATCCTGCTGTTCCTTGCGGTCGCCGATATGGCGGGCAACACTGGTCTCGACGGAAACGCGCATGAGAAAGAAGGCGATGCAATAATAAGGGTGTCGATGATAACAACCGAAAACGGCCTGGTATAGCGTGAAATTCTGCAATGTGTTTGAGTTTTGTTTTTGTCAGTTGACCTCTCTGTGATTTCCTCATAGAATGAGCGGTTCATCAAATTCGGAGTAACACCATGTACGCGGTGATAAAAACTGGTGGCAAGCAGTATCGCGTTGCGACCAGCGAAAAGATCAAGGTAGAACAGATACCGGCCGACGTGGGTTCCCAAATCACTCTCGACCAGGTTCTGATGGTCGGTGAAGGCGAGTCGGTCAAGATCGGTACGCCTGTGATTGCCGGAGCCACCGTTACGGCAACAGTGCTCTCGCACGGCCGTCACGACAAGGTCAAGATTTTCAAGATGCGTCGGCGCAAGCACTATCAGAAGCACCAGGGGCATCGCCAGAACTACACCGAAATTCGCATCGAAGCGATTTCGGCCTGAGACCGGAGGCTATTCGACATGGCTCACAAAAAAGCAGGCGGCAGTTCGCGCAACGGTCGCGATTCGGAATCGAAACGCCTCGGTGTCAAACGCTACGGCGGCCAATTCGTTGCTGCTGGCAACATCCTCGTCCGCCAGCGCGGAACCCAGTTCCATCCGGGCGAACACGTCGGCATCGGCAAGGATCACACCCTGTTCGCGCTCGTTGACGGCACGGTCAAATTCCAGGTCAAAGGCCCGAGGAACCGCCGTACCATCACGGTCATCCCGAAGGAGGCCAGCGCGGCCTGACCGCGCGCGCGGTATCCGTCCCCTACGTCTGTTCCGGATGCCAAGCTCCCAAGCCCTGTCCTTCGAGATGGGGCTTTTTCTTTTTATCCCCTTTTTTTACTCACACGCCGCACGGAACCCGGAATCCCGCCATGAAATTCTTTGACGAAGCCCGCATCGAAGTCATCGCCGGCAAGGGCGGCGACGGCGCGGCCACGTTCCGGCGCGAGAAATACGTCCCGCGCGGCGGCCCCAGTGGCGGCGACGGCGGGCATGGCGGCAGCGTGATTGCCATCGCCGACCGCAACATCAACACGCTGATCGACTACCGCTACACCCGCATCTTCCGCGCCCAGCCCGGCGAGAACGGCGGCAGCCGGGACTGCTATGGGCGGGGCGGCGAAGACATCCTCCTGCGCTTGCCAGTCGGAACCATTATCAGCGACAGCGATACCGGTGAACAACTGACCGATCTCGATGAAGACGGTAAACAAGCCTTGCTTGCTGCGGGCGGGCGCGGCGGACTAGGGAACATCCACTTCAAGTCAAGCATCAACCGCGCCCCGCGCCAGCGCACCTTGGGGCGGGAAGGCGAGCGGCGCAATCTTCATCTTGAGCTCAAGGTGCTGGCCGATGTCGGCCTTGCCGGGTTGCCCAACGCCGGAAAATCCACCTTTATCCGCGCGGTTTCCGCCGCCCGCCCCAAGGTGGCCGATTACCCATTCACCACGCTTGCGCCCAACCTCGGCGTGGTACGTACCGCAGAGCACCGTAGTTTCGTGATTGCCGACATTCCCGGCCTGATTGAAGGCGCCGCTGAAGGCGCGGGGCTTGGGCATCAATTCCTGCGCCACTTGCAACGTACCCATCTGTTGCTGCACCTGGTCGATCTCGCGCCCTTCGATCCGGAAGCCGACCCGGTGCGCGATGCCCTTACTATTACCGAAGAACTACGCAAGTACGACGAAGCCCTGTACGCCAAACCGCGCTGGCTCGTGCTCAACAAGCTCGACCTCATTCCCTTTGATGAACGCGCCGCCCGCGTCCAGGCATTCCTCGATGCCTTCAGCCCGGTCGATCGCCATTTCGAGGTTTCCGCCATCAATGGCGAAGGCTGCGAGAAACTGATTTTCGCTATCCAGGATTTTCTCGACACTCAAAACACATACACCAGCAGAAACATCGAAACTGCCGACAACGGCGTAGGAATCGAGGAAATAGAAGACATCAACGAGTCACCGGAAATCGCCGAATGAACATGAGAACGCGCATCAACAAGGCACGCCGACTGGTGGTCAAGATTGGCTCCGCGCTCGTCACCAACAACGGCGCGGGCCTCGATCATGAGGCGCTCGACGGCTGGGCGCGCCAGATTGCCATCCTGCGCCAAGAGGGGCGCGAAATCGCTCTGGTCTCATCGGGAGCCATCGCTGAGGGCATGCAGCGCCTGGGCTGGAAAAAACGGCCTAGTGAAATGCACCGTCTCCAGGCTGCGGCAGCCGTCGGCCAGATGGGACTAATTGAAGCCTACGAAAAAACCTTCTCGCGCCACCACCTCGCAACCGCGCAAATCCTGCTCACCCATGATGACCTCAGCGACCGGCAGCGTTACCTCAACGCGCGCTCTACGCTTATCGAACTGCTCGAACTGGGCGCAATTCCGATCATCAACGAGAACGACACCGTCGTTACCGACGAAATAAAGTTTGGCGATAACGACACTCTCGGCGCGCTGGTCGCCAACCTCATCGAAGCCGACGCCCTCATCATCCTCACCGATCAGAAAGGGCTATACACCGCCGATCCTCGCCGCGACTCCACAGCTTCCCTGATCGAAGAAGGCTCTGCCACGGACACCCGCTTCGAGGCCATGGCAGGCGGGGCCGCAAGCGGCATCAGCAAAGGCGGCATGCTCACCAAGGTGCTTGCCGCGCAACGCGCGGCGCGCGGCGGCGCGCACACCTGCATCGCGGGCGGGCACGAACCGGACGTCCTCCTGCGGCTCATTCGCGGCGAGGTCGTCGGAACCCTGCTTCACGCCAGCAGTTCACGGCTGGCTGCGCGCAAACAATGGCTGGCCAACCATTTGCAACTGGCCGGAACGCTCGTCATCGACGCGGGCGCAACTAAGGCCCTGCATGAAGGTCGCAGCCTGCTCCCCGTAGGCATGCTCGAAGTAAAAGGCGATTTCAGGCGCGGCGAGGCTGTTGCCTGTGTCAATGAAGCCGGAGAAGAAATCGCGCGCGGCCTTGTCAATTACGGCGCGAGCGAATGCCGCCGCATCCTGTGCAAACCCAGTACCGACATCGAATCCATTCTCGGCTACGTCGACACGCCCGAAGTGATTCATAGGGATAACCTGGTTGTGCGCCAAGCGCGCTAGGGATACGCTGATTTTCCAGCGCTTTCCCTCTCCCCTTGAGGGAGAGGGTGCCCCGCAGGGGCGGGAGAGGGGAATGCCAGGGAGAGAGTAAGTCTCGACCTAACAGAAACGTCTTCCCCCCTCTCCCCAAACCCCTCTCCCACGAGGGGAGAGGGGCTTATACGAATGATCTTGGAAAGACCATTACTGAAGGCCGAAACGAACCTATCCGACTATTGTCGGTTGCTCCGATATCGGTCGCTCCGATTTCCCGCGAAACAGTGATTGGATTGTATAGACGAGTATCGCGCATCCAATAGCACCCAGAAGCGCAATGCCCAGCAGCATGATAACGTCTATGGGGCCGCCTATATCGCTGAAACGCGAAGATGTCATCGCCTGCACGTACAGCACTGCGGCGATGGCACCGAACGGCATCGACAGTTGCGCCCAGAGAAATTTTCGCATCGACATCGACCGGTCACGGATCAACACATACAGGTAAAGCACCGTGATTGCCGCTGCGACGGCGACCATGATCCACCACAAGCCGCGTCCAAAAATTTCTTCAAACACGGCTATCATGGTTTCAAGCGTCAGTTGGTTCATGCTTCGTCCTTTTAGGCTTTGCCGCGCAACATGGCGTTATAAGTGGCTTTCAGCGCCACTTCCTTCATCAGCCAACTGATCCAGAGTTCCTCCAGCGGCGCGATGATGCCGGGAAATGAGGGCACCAGATTGTCGTTGTAGTCGAATTCGACAAGCATCGCGCGGCCCACGCGCGTGATCATCGGGCAGGAGGTGTAGCCGTTATAAGTTTCGGTTCCCTCGCGCCCCTCGATGGCGGCTATCAGATGGTCTTCGACCACCGGCACTTGCCATTTGACCGAGGCGGCCGTTTTGCCTTTGGGCACACCGGCAACATCGCCGAGTGCGAAAATTTCAGGGTAGCGAAGATGACGCAGGGTTTGCTTGTCGCATTCCACCCATCCCTGATCAGTCCATTTGTCGGCCCAACTCAGCCCCGACTGGCGAATCACCTCTGGCGCACGCTGTGGCGGGATGATATGGATGTAGTCATACGGCATTTCTACCGTGGACGTAGCGGCTGTCCCCGTCGAAGGGTCGGCGGCAGGCGTCTCGAAAAAAGCGATCTTGCGACCAGGGTCGACGGCTTTCAGTGTGTGCCCGTAATGTGGGGCGATGTTGCGGCTCCCGAACAGCATCCGCACTTTTTCCGACACGATCGGCACCGAAAACAGCACTTTCTGCGGGCAGGCGTAATGCGCTTCATATTTGCCTTTCGCCCCACCCCGGCTTGCAATGTCGTCAACCAGGAAAGTATGCTTGAGCGGTGCCCCGGCACATTTCATCTCGGTCGCCGGACGGGTGAATAGGCCCACTCCGCCTTCCTCGGTGAATTTCGACGCGGCCTCCCAAGTCCGTCCCGCATACTCCGGCCCTGCGTAAAGCGCGCCGATTCCGTTCTTGCCCACCATATCGAGCGAGAACCCCTCAATGGCACCGTGATCGAGCACGAGGCCCGGGGCGACGACGAGGAAATCATAGTCGAGCTTTTGCCCGCCAGTGGTCGAAACGGTCTTTGCCACCGGGTCGATGTCCGCCGCCGATTCGGCAATCAGTGTGACGCTGGAAGGCAGCCAATCGCGAGTTTTCGAGATCGAATACCCGACCGGCTGCAATCCCGCCGCAATCAGCGAAAAACCGGGCTGGTAATAGTGTTCCTGGCGTCCGTCCACGAGCGTGATCTTGGCGCCCTCCAGCCGTTCGACCAGTCGGTTTGCCAGCGCGGTTCCCCCCGCGCCAGCACCGACGATGACGATACGGGCATTCGTGGGAATGGTCTTTGCCGCCCGAACCAGGCCGGTCAGACCCAGTGCGCCCACCGCGCCAGTGGCGGCGGCCAGTTTAAGCAGGTTCCGCCTTGATGCAATAAAACTTGAATGGTGTGGCATCACCTGCCTCCTCTTAACATCTGCGCGGCTTTGGCCGCCGCATTATTTTTTAGAGTTTGCAAGTTCTGATGCCGAACAGCCTGTAGAGCGGGCAGAAGGATATTCCAGCCGTGACAAGCGGTATGAGGCCAAGCCATCCCCAAGGCGTTTGGGGGCCAACGAAAACCAGTGCAATGAGGATGAGACCGATAACGACCCGGACGATTCTGTCGGCAGTGCCGAGGTTTTTGCATTTGCAGTTCATGGTGAAACTCCCTTTATGGATTGAGACGCCGGGAGCGTAAACACACGGCGCCAGGCAATCAGTGACTAAGTCACAGAATCAATCTGTAATCACGGCCTCAAGCGCATGCCGATCGAGCAGAAGGATGTATCCGCGTTGCAGTTCGACCCAGCCGGACTGCTCAAAGGCTTTGAGCTGGCGGCTGACAACTTCGCGCGCGCTGCCAAGGTCGGCGGCAATATCCTGATGGGTGCGCTCGACAGTATTGGTTGTTGGCGGAGCCAGCCGCAGCAGCAAACGCGCGAGACGGACGTCGATACGTTCGAGCGCAACCTCTTCGATGCGCGCCACGAGTTCGGTCAGCCGCGCCGCGTAGGCACTAAAAACAAAGCTGCGGAAGACGGGCGATTCGGCAAGCAGGCGCTGGAAAACCGGAGTCGGCAGCACTACGCCCTGGATTGGCGTCTCGGCAATGCCCATGGCCGGATAAGCGGTGCTGCCAAGCAGACAGGATGCCGTGACGACGCAACTATCGCCTGGGTAGATGCGATAGAGAACGATTTCGCGGCCATTTTTCGCCAGCGCCTGCACACGCACGATACCATCGAGCAAAAGCAGAAACTGCCTGCATGGCGAACCGGGCGCAAAGAGCTGCGTTCCGGCAGGGGCGCTGACAGGCTGCGCGGCGCTGGCCATCGCCTGAGCCAACTCGGCGTCGAAGAGGCTTTTGAGTGTATGGATCATTCCAGTAATTTACCACGTAGGCAGGCCATTGAACGTTCGAGCAGGGGAATCGGCAGGGTGGCGCTTCGCAGACCACAATACTGCTGTGTCACACATGGGAAGACTGGTTATCGCCCGGCTTGTCACGAACAAAAACAACTCGCATCAATATATCAATACCCATTTTGCGATCTCCTGTCAGGAGACCGCAGTATAGCTTCTGGGTACTCTATTTGTTCGTCTTACTCAGGACGGAAGCCTTGAGCTAGACGGGGACTCGACCAGATTGATGAGCCGCGTGAGTTGTTCCTGCTGGTTCCGCAACCAGGCTGGCAGCCAGACCCGCGTGACGGCGGGCCAGCGCATGCTGTCGCGCAAGAGGGACGGCACACCGTCCCGATCCATCACTGCCCTTCTCCACTCCGGACCGTCAAGCATGACGGCCAGACGCCAGCCTTTTTCTCCAGCCTTCTTTACGGCGAGATCGACCCGGAAGGCCGAATGGCCTACGTCGGTTTGCGTAACGTAACCACGCACTTTCAGGGCTTTGGCGATCTCCTGCGCCAGAATGCCGCGCTCTTGCCCCGGAAGGGATGCTTCCGGCACGCCTCCGCCGGAACTGGCTGCAAACGCCAGGTAGTCGCTCAAATCCTTCATACCGGCCAACGCCATATGCTCAGGGCCGATGTGTTCCGGGCCGAACGAAGTGAGCAGCCGTACCTGTTTGCGGGCGCGCGTGACTGCAACGTTCAACCACCGCCCGCCGCCTTTTCCACTCAGCGGACCGCAGTCCGGAGGCAATGCCTTTGTTGCTGGATCGACTGAGAGCACGAACGAAATCAGAATGACATCGCGTTCCTCGCCTTGCGCGTGCTCGAAGCTCTTCACGAAAAGCCTTCGCTCGTCAGAGGCAGCCAGGGCATCGCGGATTGAAGGTTCTTTCGATTCTTCCAGCATATCCAGAATCAGGTCGCGTTGCGCGGCGTTCAGGCACAGCACGCCAAATGATTCGCCCCGTCCTGCCGGGTCGCGAAGCCGGGCAGTCAGTTCATCGACTAACGCGCGCGCCTCGATCGGGTTGGTCTCGTCCACGCCGCGCAGGAACTTACCATCGAGCCGCCGCCAGGTGATGCCCGCATGGGCATCGCGCCGCGCGGACGGCAGGGCGGCAAGTTCACCGCCGTAGTACCGGGCATTCGGAAAAGCGATAAGTTCTTCGTTCTCGCTCCGGTAATGCCACTTCAGCCGCAACCGAGGCAAACCGGAGTCCAGCGCCGCACTCAGGATACTTTCCTGTTCTCCTTGGGCAAGCGCCGCTGCCGCAGAGCGCGGGGCAACGTCCATCACGGCGGCAGGAGGCAGTTGTTTCGTGTCGCCGACAATCACGACGGCCTTGGCTCGCCCCATCGCGCCAACCGCTTCGGCTGTCCGTATCCGGGAGGCTTCGTCGAAAATCACCACATCGAATTTCAGCGTCCCGGCATCGAGGACGCGCGCCGCCGAACCGGGGCTCATCAGGAAAGCCGGGGCAAAGGTCAATAAGGCTTCAGGATAGCGGGCAGAAATTTCCCTCAGCCCCATGCTGGCGCGTTTGCGCTCGATCTGCCGCACGAGGGCGGTGACTTCGCCAAGGATGTTGTTCGTGCGGAAAGGCCGCCGTGCGAGCAAGCGGGCGGGAACAGCATGTATGGCGCATTTGCGCGCCTCGCGCATGCTTTCCAGAAAAGCGGAAACCGCCCTGTCCTGCGCGGCATCATCGAAACTTTCCATGCCGCTGCCCGCCAGACGCTCGCGCAGCGAGGCCATCGCCAGGCCGCGCCGCATGACTGTTTCAGCTTCGTCCAAGGAAAAAGCCCTGTGCGCCAATTTATTTGCGAAGTCGACGCCCCCTGCCCACTCGATGGATCGAAGCTCCTTACGCAATGCGGCATGGCGCTGCAACTGTAAAAGCCCCGTTCCGGCCAGGTCGTTTTCCCATCTGGACATGGATTCGTCCCACGCCTCCAACCAGGCTCGCCCCGCCAGCCACTGGTCGATACTGCGTTCCGTCGCGCCGATGACAGAGAGCCAGCGCGACCAAGTCGCCTCGATTTCCTTCAGCATCCCAATTTCCCGCGCGTCCTTGGGTTCCAGCGCCTTCAGCCAAGCTATCGGAGCCATCCGCTCCAGCCAGACGGCGCGCTGGGACAGGTTGATGGCGGCATCGAGTTCTTCCAGCGCCTGGGGACGGTGCGCGGCCCAGTTGGTCGGCAGGATCAGGCCAACGATGGCGACCGCGTGGGTTTTCAGTTCGGTAACCTGGGTACGGATATTTTGCGCGTTCTGCAAGACTTCCAGGAGATTCGCGCCTTCCAGGTCGACATCGCGATGGACGAGCGGTTTGATGGCGGCACGGATGGATTTGCGCCGAAATTCGGCAAACAACCTGGCTTTGGACAAGCTGGTCGCGCGGATCGTCCACTCGTTGAGCATGGAAGAGTCGATGAGCCCCGGCGCAAGCATCGAGAGCGCATCGCGATTGGAATCGAGGAAAAACTCCAGCTTTTCCCGCAACGCGGCAACGGCACTCCGCCAAACAGGACGGTCAATGTCGCGGAAATACGCCTTGCTCGGCAAAAGCCCGTACAGGTTCGCGCCAACACACTCGTTGAGGGTCGCCATCATTTTGCCGGGCCTCAGTTCCTTGAACGCATCCGGCCAGCCGCGCCCCAGTTCCTGTACCCGCCTGCGCGCCAGCGCCAGAGCTTCGAGGGCGCTGGTCAAGGGCGTGAAAGTCAAGTTGTCTACGTTGTCCAGCCCGAGAAGCAGCCAATGGTCGCGCTCCGGCTTGCCGATTTTCCGGCTGATTCCGACCGCTCGCCCCAGCGCGTCCGACATGGCCTGGGCGTCGACTTTCCCGATCTGCTTCGGGTCGAGTTCCCATCCCGGCCCTTCGCCCAGGCGCGCCAATTCATCGTATGCCGACCAAAGAGAAAGCCCTGCGGCGTTGGGCGCGTGCAGGCGTGCGGAGTAATCGCGTAGCGCCGCAACCGTACCGGCGTATTTATCGAAGGCCGATTTCCAGATTCTTTCGTGGGCATCCGCCGCCGCGCACATGGAGCGTTTCAACTGTTGCCGGATGTCATTCATGCTCATCCCGGAACCATACGCTTGCAGCGTGAAGTCCTTCAGCCCGATCCCCTCCAGGCGCTGGCTCACAGCTTCGAGCGCCGCTTTTTTCCCGGAGACGAACAATACGCGCTTGCCCATTTCCAGCCCGCGAGCAATCAGGTTGGCGATCGTCTGCGATTTGCCTGTGCCCGGGGCGCCTTCCAGAACGAAGGATTTCCCATCCATCGCCGCCGCAATGGCAGCCATTTGAGAACCGTCGGCAACGAGCGGCAAGATCAGATTTTCTTCTTCAAAAGACACTTCATCCAACGGCTCGAAAGCATCTTCCGGTTCTTCGACGAGATGGCGGATGACGGGGTTTTCCATGAGGATTGGCCAGTTCCTGTCCAGATCCTTCCACATCTGAAACGCGGGGCAATCCAGAATCGCCAGACTCGCGTTTTCTTCGACGCTCCAGGGAAGTTGCGCTGCTTGCAGATTGGCGCGGATTTTCTCGAATGCCGCGTTGAGCATCATCCCCACACCATCGAGGCCGGGATTGTCCAGCCCGTCGAACGTCAGGTTGTGGGTGACGCGCAGCCACTCGATCAGGCAGGGATTGGGTTGTGCCGTCTCTTCGCCAGCAAGGGAAAGCGTGAAGGCGTTTTCTTCCGGTGCGCCTCTACCACCCGCGCCCACAGTCACGGGAAGCAAAAACAGGGGCGATTTCACACCCTTGCCCCGGAGACCCGGATGGGTCAGCGTACCAAGCGTTAAGTACAGGTAATGGCTCCCCGCCTCCTGCTCCAGCGTTTCGGACTCGCGCCTCAACGCGCGCAAACGCTTTGCCGTCCGGACAGGTTCCAACCCCTCGAACGCGGCGGCGGTAATCTTGCCCCGGTACAGGGCTTCGGCAACCTCGCTCAACGCACGATCCTTAACGGCCAATTCGAGCGTCTGCCGGGTGCGTGACAAATCAAGCAATGGGTTACGTAAACTGAAATCGAACAGCGACCGTTGCCACCGCCTGATACGGGACGGGGCGTCATCTTTGTGCACAACGGGAATGTCGTTGGCAAGCTCCACGCTCACCGGTTCTTCAACGATAGATTCCAATATGGGGATTTCCGCTTCATCCGGGATTTCTACGGAAGTTGCGCTTTCCACGGAATCGGATTCTTTTTCGTCCGCTTTTTTGCCCGTCTTTCTCTGCTTCTGCGGCAATTTTTCGCTCGGCGCAGGCGCAGATTGGAGACCGCTTTCCTTCACCGTTTCTTCGTCCGGCAAAGGAAGTTCATTTTCGGACAAAGGTCCCGAAAGGATGCCTTCCCGGCGACATTGCGAAATGACGACGGCAGCTTTCAGTTCGTTGGGAAGGCTACGGACATAGTCAGCAGCCTTTTTTGTGGCTCCGCGAAAACTTAAGGAACGCTTGCCTGACCCGATGCCACCGAGTTCCACAGCAATGATGGCTTTCATTTCCACGAGATTGGCGATGATAGAACCATCGTCGATGACCGTTTCTTCCAGAAAGTTGAAACCTTTGCCACTGCCGAGCGCCAGCGAGTATTCCAACTCGGAAACGGCGATAAAGGCAGGGAGGGCGCGGGACGCCGTAAAAATGACAATAGGTTTGAGTCCTGCGGCTTCGCAGCATGCCGCGTAGGTCACGGACAGTTCAATGGAGTCACCGAACCGCTGGCCGACCACCTGCTCGGCGCTTCTCAACTTGTGTTCGATCGCTTCAAACGACGCCGGGGAACCGGCGCAGACGATCTGTTCTTCGCGCATCGCCAGGTAAATTGCTTCGGCAATGAGTTTTGCGCGCGCAAGGCTGGTTTTATATCCGTCCAGTTCGCCTAGCCCGGTTTTTTGAATCAGAAGTTCCGAGGCTGCGCGGAGGATTTTCTCCACCGCCCGGTTTCGGGGTTGCACGAAAACGGCGATGGACTGCCAGGCTCCGGGGAGTTTGAGGAACTCGCCGGAATCACCTATCTCGACCGTCGTGGCCAACGAGACTTCCCGGCCGCCTTCTTCGCTTCGCGGGTCGGCTCCCTGCCCCTCTGTCCGGGACGGATGCGCGGTCACGGTCAGCGTGGCAAGCACCGACTCATGGCGTTCGCCGATCAGCGCATCGAATTCCGGGAAACGCCCGCCATTGAAACAAACCGTGCCGCCGGAAGGCATGCCTTTTTCTTCCCGGCAGGCCAGCCAGTGCCCGTCATCGCTCTCCACGGTCACTTCGGCTGAGAGTTCGATACCCGACAATTCGCCGCCGGTTTCGTTGTGCACGGTAATCGCCCGGATGAACGGCAGGCGGCTCGCGAGCAACGAGGCATTGATCCGCCGCTGGAATTCGACTTGTAACCGAATTCCCGATGCTGTGTGATCCAAGACTTCGTATACCGTGGTTCGGTCTTCACCAGGCACGCTACCTCCCTGGGCACAGGGCCTATTCCTGAAACTGCTTGATTGTATTCCAGGTGAGAGCACGGCTGCCCCTGATGGAATCCCGGTAACGATTGCCCCTCCGTGACCTGTGTCACGTAACACTGCTATCTCTGTATCGCTCGCTTCCAGCCCATACTTGCCCAGTTCCGGATTCTGAACGCGCTTTTGGCTGGATATGCTCATCGAATTAATAATCTGTGCCATCCCCAATTTCCTTTAGCCAAGATGCGCCATGTTCAGCGCGTTCTTCAAAGTATTGCCTCCGATGATGCGAATGAGCTTGTCGGCATACATTGGGTCGGTGGCATAGCCCGCTTTTTTAAGTCCCTGCGCGAATCCAGCGGCGTCAACCCTGCCGAGGACATCGGCGTAGCGCGGAGCTTCGGTAAGCAGCTTCGCGTAATCGGCAAACGCTTCGGCCCAGGACGCATAGGAGCGGAACGCGGCTTGCTGGGCCTTCCAGTTTCCGCCTTCAAACTCGGATACGGACTTCTGAGCGGTCGTCGAGCCATTCCAGTTTGGCCCCGCCTTGATGTTGAACAGGTTGTAACTGGGCGAGCCGTCGGCGTTCTTCAGTTGTTTCGTGCCCCACCCGGTTTCCAGCGCGGCCTGTGCCACCATAAAGTGCGCCGGAATGCCGGTAGCGCGGCTGGCGGCATGTGCATGAGGCCAGATGTCCGCAACAAAATCACGCACATGTTCGGGAACCTGTCCCCCCGCTTTGCGCGCGGCAGCGATGGTTTCGTCGATTTTTGCCGATTGCGCGGCAGATTCGGCCACTGAGGCTTTCGGGATGTGCCGGAATGAGATATTCGCATTCGCGGCATCCTGCGGGTTCATGCCTTCTTCCTTGTTCCGTCCGCCACCTAATTGACGGAAAAGCGCGTCGGCCAAACCGACCCCTCTGGATTGCGCCAAATCGCTTGCCAACTGCTGATCGTACAATCCCTGTATGAGTTTCGTCTGCTCGCTGTCGAAAGGACCATTGGAAAGCGCGGCATTTCGCATGGATTTCAGCATCATTTGCAAAAACAGGGATTCGACCTGCTTGGAAGCCGCGCGCAAAGCCTCATCGGAATGACCCTCGGTTTTCGCCAGCCGCTTGAAATCACTCATCGAGCGCGGATCGAGGGTATTGAGGGATGCGTTGTAAGCCATCATGATTCTGTTCCCACCTCAAATGATTTCGAGTTCTGCCCGCAAGGCCCCGGAGGCTTTCATCGCCTGGAGGATGCTGACGAGATCGAGCGGCTTGGTTCCAATCGCATTGAGCGCCTTGACCACATCGGCCAGATTCGCACTGCCGCGTATTTCCATAATCGCGCCGCCTTCCTGCTTGATATTGACCTCGCCCGATGCGCTCGCCACCGTGGAGCCGAGGGAACCAGGCGCGGGTTGACTGACATCGGTGTGCGAGCCGACCGTCACCGTAAGGTTGCCGTGGGCGACGGCGCAGTTTTCAAGCGTGACGCTCCGATTCATCACCACCGAGCCGGTACGGGCGTTCACGATCACTCGCGCCCCCGGCTGCGTGGCAGCGACTTCGAGATTTTCAATCCGCCCAAGGAAGGCCACCCGTTCCGGGAGAGAGGTTGGGGCACTCACCTGGATGCTGCGCCCGTCGAGCGCCTGCGCCGAATGCGGCGCGGCGTTGTTGATGGCCTCAGCCACCCTGCGCGCGGTGTCGAAATTGGTTTCTTTCAGTTCGACGATCACGTTCATGCCCTCGCCGACCATAGCCGGTACGGCGCGCTCCACCGTTGCCCCGCCGGGAATGCGCCCGGCTAGCAGATGATTGACCGTCTGCTGTGCGCCGCCTGCCTGCGCGCCCGCCCCACCAACAGCCAGATTGCCCTGTGCAATCGCGTAGATGTGCCCGTCGATGCCCTTGAGCGGCGTCATGACCAATGTCCCCCCTTTCAGGCTCTTTGCATTACCCATCGAAGAAACAGTGACATCGATCCGCTGGCCGGGACGCGCATAGGCGGGAAGTTCCGCCGTCACGATCACGGCGGCCACGTTTTTGAGTTGCAGGTTGCTGCCGGGCGGCAGGGTCACGCCCAGGTTGCCGAGCATGTTGACGATGCTCTGCACCGTGAAAGGGGTTTGCGTGGTCTGGTCGCCAGAGCCGTCCAGCCCGGTCACGAGGCCGTAGCCGACCAACTGATTGTCGCGCACGCCGCCGATGGTGGCGATGTCCTTGATGCGGTCGGCCTGCACGCTCGTGGAAAACAAAATGGCAACGACAACGATCATTACCCGCCAAAGCGCGCGCATCGGCAAATGTGCCGGCAGATGGATATTCTGGACGGGATACTTATGCGCGAACATGGTTCTCTCCACGATACCCGATGAAAACGCAATTATTTTTAGAATGGGTTGATGAAGTTGAAGAAGCGTTGCAGCCACCCCATGCTGTTAGCTTCCTCAACGAAACCACTGCCACGATATTCGATTCGTGCGTCGGCTACCTGTGTCGACTGCACGGTATTGGAAGCAGAAACGTTGTCAGCGTTAACGATTCCCGAAAAACGGATGAATTCGTTGCCCTGGTTGATCGTCAGCATTTTTTCGCCTGAGACCAGCAGATTTCCGTTGGCAAGAACATCGATCACGGTCACGGTGATCGTTCCGTTGAACGCATTGTTGGCTGCCGTCGCGCCCTTGCCTTCAAACGCGGATTTCGTTGCCGCTTCCGCCGACAGTCCGGCAAGCCCGGAGAGCGGCAGGCTGGCGCTGGCTGCCGACAGCCCCCCGGACAAACTGGATGCGCGGTTCGTGCTGGCGTTGGCGTTTTTCTGCGCGGAGGTGCGTTCGACGAGATTGACGGTGATGATGTCGCCAACATGGCGGGCGCGGCGATCTTCCAGCAGCGAGCGCCCTAGCCCCGGTTGCCAGATCGCGCCATTGGCGGCATGCGTCGCTGAGGCCACGGGGCGCGTGGACATCGGTTGATGCACGGAGGTGGGCGGAGTCGGTTGCACCTGGGCGCAGGACGAGATGAGCGTAACAAACATCACCGCCACGAAGGTGGTGGCAAGGATGGAAACGGCGCGCGCGATGGCGTTCATGGCTGCTTCCTCTCAAATCTGCGTCAGACGGCCAAGCATCTGATCGGAAGTGCTGATAACGCGCGAGTTCATTTCGTAGGCGCGCTGCGTGACGATCATGCTCACCAGTTCTTCGGCCACGTTGATGTTGGAGGATTCGACGTAACGCTGGTTGATGACCCCTGCGGCGTTCGTGCCCGGCTGCTGCGGCGTTGCCACGCCGGAAGAAGCGGTCTCCAGAAAGAGATTTTCGGAGACGGCCTGCAAACCACCCGAATTGATGAACATGGCGACCTGAATGCTTCCGATCTGTACGGGAGCGTTGCTTCCGGCTTGCAGGACGCTCACCACGCCATCCTTGCCTACGGTGATCGAAACTGCGTCGGCGGGGATGTTGATGTTGTCGGCAAGCAGGTAGCCGCTGGCCGTCACCATGTTGCCCTGGTTGTCGCGCTGGAACGCGCCATCGCGCGTATAGGCGGTCGTACCGTCCGGCAAGGTAATCATGAAAAAACCATCGCCCTGGATCATCAGGTCGAGGTCGCCTCCGGTTTGCTGCGGGGCGCCCTGAGTGAAAATGCGCTCGGTCGCGACCGTCCTCACGCCCACGCCGAGTTGCAGGCCACTGGAAATCTGCGTCTGCTGCGTTGATTGCGCGCCAGGCTGGCGGATGACCTGATAGAGCAAATCCTCGAAGACCGCGCGTTGGCGCTTGAAGCCGTTTGTCGAAACGTTGGCGAGATTGTTGGCAATCACATCCAGCGAGGTTTGCTGGGCATCCAACCCGGTGCGGGCTGTCCATATCGAGCGGATCATGTTGGGGAATCCTTATATTTTTTCGTTATCGGCGTGCTATCAGCCTTCAGCGCGGCGCAATCACCTGTGTTGCAGAGCGGTCGTTCTCCTGCGCGCTGGTAATCACGCGCATCTGCATCTCGAACTGACGCGAGAGCGAAATCATTTGCACCATCTGCTCGGCCACGTTGACATTGCTGCTCTCCAGATAGCCCCCGGCAACCTGTACCGCCTCATCTGCCGTAGCGGTTTGTCCGCCTTGCAGGCGAAAAAAGCCATCTTCGCCGCGCACCAGTTCAGCTTCTGGCGGGTTCACCAGTTTCAGGCGCGCAACCTCGTTGGTGATGCCGTTCTGTATCGCGGAAATGGTTCCGTCCGCACCGATGACGATCACGCTCTCAGGCGGGATCGTGATTGGGCCGCCGTCGCCCAATACCGGAAAACCGGCGTGGGTTTGCAGCACGCCATTGGAAGAAACTTCCAGCGAACCGTCGCGGGTATAGGCTTCACCACCCATAGTCTGGATGGACAGCCAGCCCTTGCCTTTCACGGCCACATCGAACGGGTTGCCGGAAAACTTCAGCGGCCCCGGCGTAAAGTCCGTGGCAATGCTCGCGTCGACCACAAAGGCGCGAGTATGAAAGGCGTGGGTCTGCACTTCCACCGCGCGCATCTTGTGCATCTCGGTGCGAAAGCCGGTGGAATCGACATTGGCAAGATTGTGGGCTACCGCCGCCTGCTGCCCGAGGGTGCTCTTTGCGCCGGTCATTGCCGTGTAGATCACGCGATCCATGATGTTGCCTCCCGGCGGGTCGTCTCATATAAGGGAAACCCGCCGTTTTTGTTTCTACTGCTTCAGATCACGATCACCGCAGATTCACCAGCGTCTGCATGATCTGGTCCTGGGTGCGGATCGTCTGCGCGTTGGCCTGGTAATTGCGCTGCTGGATGATCATGTTCACCAGTTCCTGCGTCAGGTCGACATTCGATTCCTCGACCTGCCCGCCGGAAATCAAACCGTTCAGCCCAGAGCGTGGCCGACCGATGATTGGCGGGCCGGACTCGGGCGATTCGACCCACAAGTTGTCCCCCACGCGGGTCAAGCCCTGATTGCTGCGGAAGGTCGCCAGCATCACTTGACCCAGGTTCTTGGCCTGCCCATTGGTATAGCGCCCCTGGATGATGCCGTCCTGATTGACCACGATCCCCGCAATCCGCCCCATCGTGTAACCGTCCTGCGCGAGATCGTTGATCGCCGATTTCGACCCGTACTGGTTCAGGTTGGTGATGTCGATGTTGACGTTCATCGTCGCCGCGCTGCTGGGGAGCGCAGCGGTGTAGGGAATCTGCACGGGCGTGGTGACAGGTTTCCCATATGCGTCAAAACTCAGAGCCGTTGCGGGGGACAAGGTCGTGAGGTCGTTGTCCAGCATCGCATACGCATCCCAGGTCCCCGGAGCCGTTTTCACGAAATAAATCGCAAGCATATGCTGCCCGCCAAGGCTGTCGAACACGCCGACGGGGTGCATGAAATTGTAAGAATCGAGGTCGGTCGGATCGAACGGCGCATGAATGGGAACATCGTCGTCCGCATCGAGATTGCCGGAGCGGATTGACACATTCTCGGTCGCTCTTGGGGCGCAATCTTCCTGCGATACGAAAAGCGGCTCGATGATGCCCCCGGAAGACGGAAGGAATCCATTGTCATCCGCCTTGACGCCCATCACTTTCTCGCCAAGCGGCGTGATGACGTATCCATCCTTATTGATGTCGAACTGCCCGTTGCGGGAGTAGGCCGTCGTCCCATCGAAACGCTCGATGATGTAGAAGCCGTTGCCGATGATCGCCATATCCAGCGGGTTGTTGGTCGTAGTCGGTATGCCGTCGATGAAACTCTGATAGACCGCCGTAATCTTGCTGCCGTAGCCGATCTGAATGGCCGAACTCACCCCGGTGAGTGATCCGGCATACACATCGGCAAAAACGGCGCTGGAGGCTTTGAACCCCACGGTACTGGTATTGGCGATGTTGTTGGAGATGACATCGAGCGCGCGGGAGGACGTGTTCAGCCCACTCAAGCCTTGTGAGAATCCCATGATGTTTCTCCTGTCTCAAAGAACCTGTTTAACATCGTCGAGCTTGAAGATGCCCAACCCGCCAACCTGCAAATCCGCTCCGTTCGGGCCGCGTATCACGCTCGTCACCGGGCCGAATTGCAACGCGTTGACGCCAACCGGCGTGTCGCCCAGGCTTGCGGACACACTCACGGTGTACATGCCCTGCGCGGCCTCGCTGCCGTCTTCGGCCAACCCGTCCCAGAGATAGTTGTGGCTGCCCGCATCCACGTCACTGAATTCGAGCTTCGTCACCACCCGTCCGCTGGAGTCATAGATCGTCACTGTGACCTTGTCGGCGGGCATGTTCAGATCGAAACCGCCAATCGCTCCAGCCTCAGTCAATCCGAGCCCCTTGCCAGCGACCAGTACGCCATGCCCGATCAGCGCCGTGTTGTCCGCAAGCTCCTTGGAATTCATCAACGATTCCACCAGCTTGTTGAGGCGCTCGATGCCGTCGACCGTGCTCATCTGCGCCAACTGCATCGTCAAATCCGCGTTATCCAGCGGATTCATCGGGTCTTGGTTGCGAAGTTGCGTCGTGAGCAGCGTGAGGAAACGGTTCTGTTCGTCCTGCATCAACGTTTTCTGGATCGGCTCACTGCGAGCCAGCCCGGACAGGACACTGGATACCGTGTTATCGGTGGTGACACTCATTTTCGTACTCCTGCTTAAACCGGCGGTTTCGCCGGCCCGGTCATTTATTGACCGATCTGCAAGGTACGCTGGAGCAAGGTTCGTGCCGTGTTCATTACCTCGGCGTTGTTCTGGTACGAACGCGAGGTGGAGATCATGTTGACCATCTCCTCGACCACGTTGACATTGGGCATCTCGACATAGCCTTCGGCATTGGCGGCGGGGCTGTTCGGCTCATAGACAAGCCGCATCGGCGCGGCGCTCTTGACGATCTGCGTCACCACCACGCCCGCCGAAGCCGGTCCTGCCCCCGGCAATTGCCGGGCGGCAAAAACGACCTGTTTAGCGCGGTAAGGTTGGCCGTTTTCGCTCGTTACGCTATCGGCGTTGGCGAGGTTGGACGCCGTCGTATTCAGCCGCATCGACTGCGCCGTAAGCGCCGAACCGGCAATACCGAGTACGTTGAGCATGTTGCCGTCCACTGCCGTCTCCTGTTGCAGCCTTCAAACAACGCAGCGGGCGCGGCTCCGGCCCGTCACTGGCCGACGATGGCCGTCTGCATCGAGCGAAGCAGGCCGTTGATGAAAGTAATACTGGCTTCGTAATGCACCGAGTTTTCGGCAAAAGCGGCGCGTTCCATATCCATATCCACGGTGTTGCCGTCTACCGCCGATTGCCATTCCGCACGATAACGCGCAAAAGTTTCCGGCGAAAATTCCACTTTGCCGCCCAGATGCCGCGCATTGGTTTTCATCAGCGGCAACGATTGCCCCCAGTTCCCCCGGCCCAATGCCGCATCCAGTGCATCGCGAAATACAATATCGCGCGCCTTGAAATTTGGCGTGTCGGAATTGGCAATATTCGAGGCCAACAACTGTTGCCGGTACGCCTGAAGATTCAGCGCCGTTTGATGAACCCGCAAATCCTTTTCGAGCAAATTTTTCATAGTCTCTCCTATGCCCTGAACCTCACGTTGCAGTTTTCATGCCAGTTCTCGTGAGGCACTTTTTGCCACCATGAGGGCGATGATAAACCCTTTTTTTTTCGACTATTACCTAGATAAGACAGGTAATTCAGTATCAGTTTATTGAAATAGTACATGAAAGAACTCGTTGCGGTGCGGCAGAAATTTCCGCATGGAAAGAGACATTTTTGCCGTATCGACAAAAATGCAACACGTTGTATTCAATGATATTTACTATATAAAAACACCAAAACAGGCACGAATATCAAGTTAAAAAAACACCCTCACTACTCAAATAATCGTGACATCTTCCACATCATCTGCCGTGATTTTTTCATTGTCCTTCATGCTGCGTCACGGAAAAACAGGTTTGAGAGTAAAACCTCCTTTTCGCCCCCCTTCTGCTCCCCCTACAGAGGAAATAAACCCCGCCCTAAATTCCCCTCCTTGGAGGAGTGGCACAAAGCGACGGAGTTATTATTCCCCTCCTTGGAGGGGTGGCGCGAAGCGACGGGGTGGTCAAGCTTACGATTCGCACAGTTCTTGCAAGCGTTCATCGGTCGTGTTGCAATTCCATCCAAGCATGCTTTCATTCATTTTTGCCGCAAAACTTCATCCATGCAGGACAAAACAAAATGATTGGCCGTCCCGTAAACCTCATCATAGTTTCCGCCCTATTCTTCGCTACAGCCAATGCTATTGCACAGCAAACATCCGCCCCAGTCGAAACGGCAGCCCGCGCGCTCATTGAAGAAAAGACGCGGGGGCTTCCCGGCGAAATCAGTATCGAAATCAGCCCGCTCGACCCCGGCAACCGTTTGCCGCCCTGCCCTGTGCCGATTGCCTTTCTGCCCAGTTCGGCTCGCGCCTGGGGCGCGTTCAGCGTTGGCGTGCGTTGCGAATCCCCGGCTGCCTGGACGATCTATCTTCAGGCGCGCGTAAAAGTCGTCGATGGCTACTTCGTTGCCGCCCGCCCCCTGTCCGCCGGACAAATTCTCGGCTCTGCCGACCTGGAACACCGGCGTGGCGACATTGCCGCCCTGCCCGGCGATGTGCTCACCGACGCCAGCCTCGCCACGGGGCGTCCCACCCGGCAAGCGCTCGCCCAGGGTACGCCCCTCCAAGCCCGTATGCTGCGTACACCAGAAGCCGTGCGGCAAGGCAGCAAAGTCACTGTTTTCAGCCAGGGCGAAGCCTTCCGGGTTTCCAATACCGGACGCGCCCTCAATTCCGCCGCACCGGGCGAAACGGTTCGGGTACGCCTGCCAAACAATCAAGTCGTTACCGGCACGGCGCTCCATGACGGTACTATAGAGATCAACCCATGACGCCTTCCCGGCGTCGCGCGGCAACGCTCCTCTTTGAGCCTTGCCAACGGTATTTTTCAAAAAATCTGCTAAAGTTCTGCGGTGCTATGCCGTAGCAAACAGCAGAAGCCTCAAAGCGCAAACTCTCTTTTTCCGGAGTTCCCACAATGAAAGTCGAAAGCCTTGGCAAACCTATCGGCCCGGCTCCCACCACTGAAGTACGGCTACGTCCAAGTTCCGCGCCCATTGCAAACAACGGGGAACAGGTACAGTTATCGTCACTCGCCTCCACCTTGCAAAAGGCCGAGGCC